>JAEAME010000137.1_pt1 | contig 100454 bp, 99 predicted proteins | sample 8958731 | NCBI WGS metagenome assembly JAEAME01 (sample SAMN16933194, study PRJNA681113) | bioreactor sludge metagenome | isolation source: anerobic bioreactor sludge (Control) | place: India:Bengaluru | collected 2018-10-24
TCCAGACTCAGGGATGGCTGAGTATCATAAATCATGACATGAGGGAGCGAAATATGCGCTGCAGAGGGTAACGCATCCGCCATGAAAACAACTATTTTTTCCTTATAACTGATAAACGGGATTATCTGTCCTTCGGTGTGGCCGTTAAAAAACCGGACAGATACACCCGGAAAGATATCCATCTCTTTATCAATCAGTTGTAGTTTCCCCTTCTCCTTCAAGGGAAGAATATTTTCTTGCTGGAAGGATGCTTTTTCATATTTACCGGGATTGACGGCTAATTCCCAATGTCTCCGGCTGGTCCAGTAAGTAGCATTTCTGAAGGCAGGCAGGTAACCGGTTTTATCCGGATTCCAGATTACTGCGCCGCCAGCATGATCAAAGTGAAAGTGGGAAATAATTACATCCGTAATATCTTCGAAGGAAAACCCGGCGTGGTTAAGGGATTTTTCCAGTGAATCGTCTCCATTCAGATGATAACCGGAAAAGAATTCTTCAGATTGCTTTGTTCCGGCTCCGCAATCGATCAATATCTTCCGGTCATCGTCGACCAACAGAAGACAACGCATGGACCAGTTACAAAGTCCATGTTTATCACAAGTATAAAGGTGGCTCCAATTTGCCTTTGGTGCTCCCCCAAACATTGCCCGGCCGCTGAGCTTCAGATTACCAGTATTTATAGCATACAAATCCATTGTTGTTCACCATCCAAGTGTCAGAGGTCCATCGGATTATAAATCAATGAAACGGGTTGCATTACTCAGGCAATGCAGGAAACAGTTCGAAAGGAAAAATTGAATGTGTCTTATTATTTACTATATACAATTACCAGATTGCCTACCGGAACCTGTTCGTAGATAATAAGGTTTGCCAGATCAAGATCCGCTATATTTATGGTTGACTTTTTCTTTGTCACCGACTCCTTAATGATCACTTTATTCCCTTTGCTATTCATTTTCCAGGTTCCTTCAATTGATCCTTTTTTTAATAAAATCGATACGGTCTTATCCTTTTTGAAGGTCATTTCAGTTTTAATATTTGGTGGGCCATCGGATGGTTTAACGTCTCTTCCGGCTCGTGTAGATTGCTTGAATTCCATCAGGCTGGCCTTCTCATTGGCCAGAAGATTTGCCGAATCCAATCCAAGCCGTAATTTGTTAGATGTGGTATAAGCAGTATCCCCGGCAAATTCCTTATCGACAATAAAAGATTTTAAATTCCCGTTTTTCCATTTGCCAAGGATCAAGTTTTCATTGACATGCGAGACGGTGCAGGAGGAAAAAAATGCAATGCCAATAATTGCTGATAAAATAAACCGATATGTCTTCATCTGAATTTTTTACTATGAAACGTTTAACTCTTTTGTTTATTATAGTTGTTTTGTGACTTCGACTGTCGAATCCGCAGAATTGATATCGATTTTAAAACCTCTTTTTTGAAATACAGAAATCATTCGTTTATTATCGGTCGTCGTTTGTGCTACAAATTTTTTCAGGTTCCACTTGCCGGCAATTTCAAGGCAAAAATCGGTAATTATATTGCCAAGATCTTTTTGCTGCCAGGCATCTATGATAAGGATCGCATATTCTACTGTTTCATGATCGGGATCCGCTATGAGGCGACCTACCCCAATCAATTTTTTTTGTCCTTCGACGACAATTTCAGCGACAATGGCAATTTCCCTGTCATAGTCTATAAAACAGTACCGTGTAGCCACTTCATGCGACTCCCAATGAAAAAAGTATCTGAACCGGCTGTAGAGCGATTCTTTTGAGCAGTTGCTGATCATCTCAAGCCACAGGGGTTCATCTTCCGGCTTGATCGGGCGTAGTATAACTTCGGTGCCATCTTGAAGGACCGTCTCCCTGACATATTTTTCAGGATAAGGGCGTAGCGCAAGGTGGCTGTATTCCTGCAAATTAGTTCCGGGAAGGAGTTTTTCAATCGCAATGCGTGCATCCAGGGCAATCACTTCATCGGATGAAACCAGGAGCGGATTGATATCCAGTTCTTTTATCTCCGGATAATCGGCTGCGAGGTAAGAAAGGCGGATAAGAACCTGAAGGAGTTTATCCAGGTTTTTAGGCGATCCTCCGCGATACCCTTTCAATAATGGGTAAATTTTCAGGGATTCCAACATGGAGCGGGCCAGTCGCTCATTCAACGGTGGGAAACCAAGGGCTTTATCACCAAATAATTCGGCAGTTATCCCCCCCATACCTACCATCAGTACCGTTCCAAAAACACTATCTTTCTTAATCCCGAGAATGAGTTCCACGGAATCTTTGACCGATGCCATTTTTTGAACCGTTACTCCTTCCACACTGGCATCAGGTCGTTTTGACTTCGCCGATTCAATAATTCTCTCAAAGGCACTCCTGACCATTTTTTCTGTTCCCAGGTTTAGCTGGACTCCGCCGACATCCGATTTATGAGTAATATCCGGAGATTGAATTTTCAGAACGACCGGGTATCCGATCCTTGCAGCAATTCTCACTGCTTCATCGGAACCGGATGCAAAATAAGGTTTTGTTGTAGGAATGCCATAGGATTCCAGTATGCTTTTAGAGATATCTTCGGAAAGGATGGTCCCCTGATCAAGTGTTAATTGGTTAAATTCTTCCCGAAGTTTCAGCCGGTCAACAGAAAACTCAACCGGAATATCTTTTGGCGTTTCATAAAGTGTATCGAGATTTCGGTTATATGCAACCAGGGTCATGAAAGCCTGGATGGCTTGTTCGGGAGTCTTATAGGAAGGTATTCCGGCTTCTACAAGGATATCGTCGGCTTCATGCATGCTTTGACCCCCAAGCCAGGCAGCAAGAATTGGTTTTTGTGTCGTACTTACCAAAGCGCTGATTTCCCGGGCAGAAGCATTCGGGTTGGTCATGGCCTGGGGAGTGAGGATCACTAAAACAGCATCCACCTCTTTGTCCTCAAGTAAGATTTGTGTGGCTTTGGCAATCCGTTTAGCCCTCGCATCACCCAAAACATCGACCGGATTTCCATGCGACCAGAAAGCAGGAAGATTTTCATTTAATTTTTCTATTGTTTCAGGCAAAAGCTTCGCCAGAACTCCGTTAGACGCAATAAGTGCATCCGTGGCCATTACTCCCGGCCCGCCTGCATTTGTAATTATTCCCAGCTTGGGTCCGCGTGGAAATTTATTTCTTCCTATAAGTTCCGCAACGCTAAAGATATCTCCAATTTTAAATATTCTCGCCAATCCTGCCCGCTGGAAAGCGGCATCATAAACTGCATCTTCCGATGCCATTGCTCCGGTATGTGAAGCTGCCACCTGAGCAGATTCTGCAAAACGGCCGGCTTTATATACAATGATCGGTTTTGTACGTGCGAATGCACGGGCAGCCGTCATAAATTTCCTGGCATTCTGAATGGATTCAATATAAAGGATGATACATTTGGTATTCTCATCTTCTCCAAAATAATCGATCAAGTCGCCAAATTCCACATCAATACTATTTCCGATGGAGACAAATTGCGAAAATCCGATCTTCCCTTCAATGGCCCAGTCAAGGACAGAGGTGCACAGGGCTCCCGACTGGGAGATGAAGGCGATGTTCCCGGTTTTTGGCATGTCGGTGGCGAAACTTGCATTGAGTTTCAATCCCGGAACGATAATGCCAAGGCAATTCGGGCCAATAACGCGCATCCCTTCATGCTTTCTGATCTCCTCTTTAATCTCATCCTCCAGCTTTTTACCTTCACTACCGATTTCTTTAAATCCTGCCGACATGATTATCAGCCCCCGGATGCCGAAAAGACCACATTCCCTGACCATGGAGGGAACTTTTTCAGCGGGAGTACAGATGATGCCAAGGTCGGGAACTTTCGGAAGGCTTTGGATATCGTGATAGCAGGGAATCCCCATCACCGCTTCATAATCGGGATTAATCGGATAAACCACTCCCCTGAAACCTCCGCTAACGAGATTTATCAGGACTTTCCCGCTGACACTGTTTGGATTTGTAGTGACTCCGATAAGGGCGATTCTCCGGGGATTAAAAATGTTGTTGAGTTTGTGAATATTCATACGTACTAAAGTAACGATAAGACAGCAAAAAAAGAGTATTTGGTTTTGGTGCAAAGGTAAATGAAAACTTCTTTTCTTTGTATTTTCGATGCTCCTGTAACAGGCAGGTGCTCATTTTAATATCCCTGTTCCTATGTATTGTGAACGCTGATAAATGGATTTATTGTTAACCAAACTTTCTTGAAAATGAAAAAAGTACTTTTATCTCTGGTTCTTTTATTGCTTGGTTCATCATCACTTCAGGCACAAGGGGCCGATCAGAAACCTAAAGAAAAAAAAACTCCCCTGTTCGGTATTACCTTTTCGGGTTTTGTTAAAACCGATATTTATTTCGACAGCCGTCAAACCTATGGTCTGCGTGAAAATCAGTTTCTTCTGTACCCTGAAAATGAAAATCTGGATAGCGACGGAAATGACATCAATGCCAAGGCTAGTTTCAATATACTTTCAATCCAGACAAGGATTGCCGGAACTATTACCGGTCCTGATGCACTGGGAGCAAAAACCTCTGGTTATATTGAGGCGGAATTTTTCGGAAATATCAATCCCGCAATCAATTCATTCCGGTTACGCCATGCCTGGGTCAAATTGTCATGGCCAAAAACCGAATTACTTGTTGGACAATGGTGGCATCCGATGTTTGTACCGGAGTGTTCCCCGTCGACGGTTTCTTTCAATACAGGAGCTCCATTTGTTGTGTTCTCAAGGAATCCCCAGATCAAGCTTACACGATCTTTCGGAAAGGTCAACCTTGCATTGACCGCCTTGGCCCAGTTGGATTTTGTCAGCGACGGACCATCAGGGACAAGTCCCAGGTATTTACGGAATTCTGTCCTGCCTGAACTGGACCTTCAGGTCCAGTATGCCACTCGAAACGAACAAAAAGGAACAGAGTTCATGATCGGAGCAGGTATTAATTTCTTAATGCTTACCCCCCGGCTTTCTTCTGACGTGATTGTCCAAAACGCTTATGATACGGTCATTAACAATCTGGTTTTTCACCAGGAGGCGGTAATCAGTTCTTATAAGACCAATAGCAAATCGACCGGTTATGCAACGAACATTTATGCAAAATATAAACTGCCAAAAGTCACGATTAAATTAGGTGGTGAATATGGTGAAAACAATTATTCTTATACCATGGTCGGCGGTTACGCCGTTAAAAGCATTACCGATACTGTCAGGGGATTTGTAGATTATGCCAATATCCGTTCATTCGCTGTTTGGGGAGAGTTTCATACCAATGGAAAAAAATGGCAAACCGGTATTTTCCTTGCTTACGGAAAGAATCTTGGAGCGGGCGAAGTTATTATCGGCCCTGCATATGCCCGTGGCAGTAATATTGATTATCTTTATCGTATTTCGCCCCGGATTCTTCTTAATGTCGGGAAATTCCGATTTGCCACTGAACTTGAATACACTGTTGCGGCTTACGGAACTGTAAGCGAGAAAGGATTTGTTCTGAATCCGAAGGAAATAGGGAACTTCAGGGTACTGATGGGGGTGTACTACTTTTTCTGATAGCTTTCCGGATCTAGTGCTCTTGTTGTCCACAGCGACAGAAAACGAATGACTTTCGTCGTATCGTAACCCTTGACCTCCTTGCTCTGATACTCAAACGCATCCGAATCCTGAGTGTGTATCTGGTTCCCCTCCTGATTGAGGATCACAAATACCGGATATCCGAAACGATTCGGAAAATCAAAGTCCCGGAATAAGGTCATATCCCTTTTTTCCTTTTCCCTGGGAACATTAAGGAGCAAATAGATATAATTTTCTCTCATCAGGGAATCGACTCTGGGAACGCCTTTTACCAGAGCATGAAATCGTAAGCACCAGGGGCACCAGTTGCCACCAAACTGGATGAGTATCTGCTTGTTTTCTCTTTTTGCCTGTTCGATCGCGTTCTTCAGATCGGCACGAACATTCTGATCCGGATTATACGGCTGTTCCCCGGTTTGGGCAACGGCTATTCCTGTAGCCAACAGAAAAAGGAAGGACAGAATTATCCTTTTCATGTGTCAATAATTTTAAATCAAAGGTCACATGGAATATCCATTATTATCATCCACGGTTTGCATGAAAGATGTTCGTATGGATATTTCATTGTTCTTTTTTCAGAAAGGTAATATCTTTTTTCCCCGTGTCTCTTCAAGAACTTCGGCCATAGCCAGGTAAATTGAGGATAGACCGCAGATGATACCCTCATATCCGGCAATGGAACCGATCAATGCAGATCCTGTCCAGTCGCGGATGGCAAGCAGGAAAAAAAGAATCCACAAAGAAAGGAAAACAAAGTTCAGACAATTACTTTTCCCGAAAGTTCCAATCCACATAAAGAAAGTAAAAACACCCCAAAGAAAAAGGTACCATCCCATAAAAGCTTCTTCGGTTTTTGCGCCTTTCCCGGTAGACAGTTCAGGAAAAATCCAGACAGCGACCAGGGAGATCCAGAAAAGTCCATAGGAGGTAAACGCGGTTGTCCCAAAAGTATTACCTTTTTTAAATTCCATGATTCCAGCGATAACCTGGGCCAGTCCTCCATAAAAAATTCCCATTGCCAGTATCATTGCGCTTATCGGGAAAAATCCTGCATTATGAATATTAAGCAGAACGGTTGTCATTCCGAACCCCATAAGGCCTAAGGGCGCCGGGTTTGCGAGTTTTTGTTCCATAAGTATTCCGTATTACTGAAAAAAGGGTACCAGTAAGATGGTGAACTTTTTAATTACATCCCGTACATTTCAATAATTTCCTGCTTGGTCTTACCAAGTATATTGTATTTCCTGCCAACTTTTGTAAAGGCATCCAATGCTTTTTCCAGGTGGTGAATCTCATGTCCGGCTGATATTTGTGTGCGGATACGGGCTTGTCCCTGAGGAACCACGGGGAAGAAGAATCCGATTGCATAGATTCCTTCCTGGTAAAGATCGCGGGAAACATCCTGGGAAAGCTTGGCATTGAAAAGCATAACCGGGACGATCGGAGTATCGCCATCCTTGATTATCAGGCCGGCATTGATAAGGCCTTTGCGCCAGAATTCGGTATTCCTTTCCAGTTTATCCCGGCGGTCAGTCGATGCAGAAAGGATCTCAAGCACTTTGATTACTCCTGCAACTACGGGTGGTGCTATGGTGTTGGAGAATAAATATGGACGGGCTTTTTGCCGGCACATCTCAACCAGCTCTTTACGTCCGGAAACGCAACCACCGGAAGCGCCTCCCAGCCCTTTACCAAAAGTGGTAGTGATAATGTCAATCTTTCCCATGACCCCATAGTGTTCATGAGTTCCGCGACCCGTTTTACCTATAAATCCGCTGGAATGGGAATCATCGATAAATAGCAAAGCATCATATTTTTCGCATAATTCGACCATCTTATCCAGTTTAGCGGTATCACCATCCATAGAGAAAACCCCATCTGTGATCACCATTTTCAATCGTTTGTCATTATGCAACTGAAGCTTGCTTTCTAGATGCTCCATGTCGGAATGTTTGAACGTATCGTGCATGGCGCTGCACAGCCGGATCCCGTCAATGATGGAAGCATGTACCAGGCGGTCTGAGATCATTACATCATCTTTTGTCAGGACGGCTTCAAATACACCGGCGTTGGCATCCATACAAGATGGAAAAAGAATGGTATCTTCTGTTCCCAGGAACTTAGTAACCATCTGTTCCAGTTTTCTGTGGATATCCTGTGTTCCGCAAATAAACCTTACCGAGGACATTCCATATCCATGCGAGTCCAGCCCAGCATGAGCGGCTTTTACTACTTCGGGATGACTGGAAAGTCCAAGATAATTGTTGGCACAGATATTTATTACTTTTTTCAGGGGTGCGCCGGAAGGGAATTCCACTTCAATATCTGCAGCCTGGGCAGAATGGATATAACGTTCCTGTTTAAACAATCCTGCATCCTTAAGACCAGTCAGGATTTCCGTGTACATTCCTCGTATTTTATTGGTATAAGCCATCTTTTTCCTCCTTATTATTTAACGTATTCTTTTACGAGTGCAATAATCTTGTTGACGGAGTCAAAGGCTTCCGGAGTTGCCTTATCGTCGGGGATTGAAATCTGGTACTTGTTTTCGAGAAATCGTTTCAAAGATACCATGGAGAAAGAATCAACGATTCCCCCTGAGATCAGCGGGGTGTCATAAGTAATTTCCGTGTCATCTTCCACATATTCTTTGATAACATAATCTTTTATAATGTCTTTCATTTCTTCCATAGAGTGTTCTCCTATTGGTTAAAGGTTTTATTGTTTAAAATGTTTATTTTCAAATTCCGATATTAATATTCTTTCAGTCGTTCTCAAGTGTGCTGGTATCCCCGATCTCTTCTCCCCATTCTTTTGCATGCAGTATGCGTCGCATTATTTTTCCACTTCTTGTCTTTGGAAGCAACTCTATGAATTCGATCTCCTGGGGCATAGCCAGCGGGGATAATTTTTTCCGGACGAAATTCATGATATCCAGATCCAGGTCCTTACTTGCCGTATATCCCGGTTTAAGGGTCACGAATGCTTTAACCACTTCCATATTCACAAAATCCGGTTTTGCTACGACTGCCGATTCGGCAACGGCAGGATGTTCCAGCAATGCCGATTCGACTTCAAAAGGACTGACCAGGTGACCTCCTGTATTGATGACATCATCGTCGCGACCAACAAACCAGAAATATCCTTCATTATCGATTGAGGAACGGTCGCCCGGCAAATACCATCCATTCTGGAATTTCTTTTTATAGGTCGCTTCATTATTCCAGTAAGTACGCATCATCGAGGGCCATCCGGGTTTTATGGCTATTAGACCGATTTTGCCTGTTTCCTTAAAGGGTTCATACTTTTCGGGATCAATGACGGTAGCGGTAATCCCAGGAAAAGGTTTCCCCATCGATCCTGGTTTAATCTTCATTCCCGGATAATTTGAGATCATGATCGATCCGGTTTCTGTTTGCCAGTAAGTATCGAGAAATGGCTTCCCAAACACACGTTCACTCCAGATTACAGCTTCACTATTCAGTGGTTCCCCAACCGAGGCCAGGTGACGAAGAGATGACAGGTTATATTTTTTAATGACCTCTTCCCCGGCTTTCATCAGGGAGCGAATAGCCGTAGGGGCTGAGTACCATATGGTAATTTTGTGCTTTTCAATGAACCGGTACCAGTTATCGGCCGAGAAACCGGCATCCAAAACACATTGGGTAACCCCGTTGCAAAAAGCCCCGATGATCCCATAGGAGGTTCCTGTAACCCATCCCGGATCGGCCGTACACCAGTAAATATCATCATCCCTAAGATCCAGGACCCATTTACTGGTCAGATACTGTGAAATAAGTGAATAGTGAACATGTTTTACCCCTTTGGGTTGACCTGTAGTACCGGAAGTATAATGAAGAACTGACGGGGATTCGGCGGTGGTCGGATAGATTTCGAATTTATCAATTTTTTCAGCAGCATCCATGTTAAATGCCACTTCACGTTCCTGCAGTGGTTTTGCGGGGTCCTGGTCAACGATGATAATATGCTTTAGGAATGGCATCTTTTCCAGGATCTTCCGGACTTTAGGAACATGCTTTTTTTGTGTTATTATGGCTTTTGTCTGAGCGTTTTCCAGGCGGATAAACAAAGATTCGTCACCAAACGCAGAAAACAAAGGTTGTGCAATGGCTCCTATCTTAACAATTCCCAGAAAACCGATATACAATTCCGGGATCTTATCCATAAAAAGACAAACCCTGTCTTCAGGCTGGATCCCTATACTCCTGAGAAAATGTCCGATCGTATTACTGTTCAGTCGAATATCATTGTAAGTGTACGTTTTTTCCTGGCCAGTTGAACCTTCCCAGATTAATCCAAGCTTGTTGGCTTTACCCATCTGGCAGATCCGATCTGAACAGTACCATCCGATGTTGATTACATTACCGGGTTTATATTCCAACTCCTTTTCAGAAATAGCCCAGTTGAAGTTTTTTACGCGTTCGTCGTAAGAACCAATGTTTGACATGCTTCTTGTGTTTTGGTTAGTTTAGTTTTTTTCAATGATTACAATGGCGGTCGCCATTTCTTTTAGATGGGATAAAGATACATGAATTTTTGAAATTTCCTCTTTTTTCAACAGTTCTTTCGCTTTTCCATAACCTCTGATCGACGGTTTTCCAAGTTCATCAAGATAAATTTCAATTTCGGCAAACCGTATTCCGAATCTCCAGCCAGTTCCGATCGCTTTCATGAATGCCTCTTTTGCGGAAAACCTGGCGGCATAATGCTGGTATTTGTTTTTTTTCGATTCGCAATACAGGATCTCTTTTTCGGTAAAGATTGTGTCTTTAAAACCGGTATCCTGCTCCATCGCGATCCGGATACGGCCAACTTCAATCATATCGATGCCTGTTCCGTATATCAAATGGCGCCTAATTTTTTTCCGACTTTAGTGAACTTTTCTACGGCAAATTCAATCTGATCCCTGGTATGTGCTGCCGAAATCTGTGTTCTGATCCTTGACTTCCCTTTGGGAACGATCGGGTAATAAAACCCTATGACATAAATCCCTTCTTCCAGGAGTTCATTGGCGAAATCCTGTGAAAGCTGGGCATCATTTGGGAGATGCCCGAAAAGAATGGGAACAATCGGATGGATTCCCGGTATCAGGGTAAATCCCGCCTTTGTCATTCCTTTTCTAAAAAGCTGGGTGTTTTCGTACAACCTGTCGTGCAGTTCTGTCGTTTCCGAAAGCAGATTTATGACTTCCAGCGTAGCTCCCGTGATTGCGGGAGTAAGAGAATTTGAAAACAAATAGGGGCGTGAACGTTGCCGCAAGATATTGATGATCTCTTTTCTTCCCGAGATGCAACCTCCGGAAGCACCTCCCAGGGCTTTTCCGAAAGTTGTGGAAATAATATCGACCCTCCCCCAGACGCCACAATATTCCATGGTACCTCTTCCAGTCTTTCCCACTACTCCCGTTGCATGACTGTCATCGACCATAACCAGGGCATTGTATTTGTCGGCAAGATCACAGATCTTATCAACCTGTGCAATGGTTCCATCCATAGAGAAAACACCATCTGTAACGATCAGTTTATACCTTGCTTCGCCGGCGTCCTGGAGAACCTCTTCGAGGTCTTCCATATCATTATTTTTATATCTGAACCGCTGTGCTTTACACAGGCGTATTCCGTCAATGATGGATGCATGGTTCAGTTCATCCGAAATAATTGCATCTTTCTCTCCGAGCAGCGGTTCAAAAACGCCTCCATTAGCGTCAAATGCAGAGGAATAAAGAATCGTCTCCTCCATCCCAAGGAATTCACTGATCTTTTGTTCAAGTTCTTTATGAACTTTCTGTGTTCCACAGATAAATCTTACTGAAGCCATCCCATAACCATAGCGGAAAAAGGTGTAGTTTGAAGCTGCCATTACCCGGGGATCTGAACATAAGCCGAGGTAATTATTTGCACAAAAATTTAGTACTCTCCTTCCATTGGTCTCAATTTCAACTCCCTGGGGCGTGGTAATGATCCTTTCAGCTTTATATAGACCATCCTGCCGGATGTTATCAAGTTGTTTCTGTAAGTATTGTTTAAAGTCTCCGTACATCTTGCTGCTCAATTTCCTTTAAATCAAGTTCCAAAAATAGAAAAAAAATGAGTCGAAGAACCATTGAAACAACTTTGTATCTTTGTTCTTTATAACGTATATGGATAACTTCACTTCATATAATCCGACCACCTTGCATTTCGGGAGAAATGTCTTTTCTTCTCTAGCCCCTGTATTATTGAATTATGGGAAAAAAGTCCTTCTGGTTTATGGAAAAGGATCGATAAAAAGAAGCGGATTATACGACCGGATCAAGGATCTCCTGATAAAGAACGGGATGGTGGTTTATGAATATGGAGGAATAAAACCAAATCCCCGGATCCAGGATGTTGATGCTGCGGCTGAACTTGGCAGAACAAACAACATCGACGTCGTTCTTGCAGTCGGGGGTGGTTCTGTGATCGATTCGGGAAAGATCATCTCTATAACGATCCCTGTCAGCCATTCTGCATGGGACTTCTATACATACAAGGAAAAACCGGTAACCTCAGTACCCCTGGTCGCGGTACTTACCCTGGCAGCGACCGGAACCGAGATGAATGCCTTCGCTGTCTTACAGAATCCTGACACACAAATCAAATCGGGATATTACAGTGTACTGATCTATCCCAAGCATTCTTTCCTTGATCCCGAAGTAACCTGTTCTGTTCCGAAAGATTATACGGCTTATGGAATCGCCGACCTGATTGCTCATTGTTTTGAGAATTATTTCAGTGTCGGAGAATCGACGTTAACTGACCGGTTCATCATCTCTATTGTCCGGGAGGCAATGGAATACGGGCCGCTCCTGCTCAACGACCTGCATAATTACGAACTCCGTGCAAAGATAATGTTTGCAGCTACCATGGCCTTGAACGGTCTCACTGCCCAGGGAAAAACTTCGGGTGACTGGGGTGTACACGCCGTAGGACATGTTTTATCGGTAGTTTTTGATATCCCGCATGGTGCTTCTTTGACAATCGTCTATCCTGCCTGGATGAAGTTTTTCAAAGACCGGATCTCCGGCAGGATTGCAGACCTCGGATCGGAGCTATTTCAAAGTCATATGACTGCCGATGAATCGATCCGTCGGATTGAAATGTTTTTCAAGTCTATCGGTTGTCCCACGCATCTTTCAGATCTCCGGATCCCGGGCGACCCCCGTCAATCTATTTATAACGCGATGGTCACTAATAAAGTCAACGGAGCTGTGATGAAGTTCGGGGAGCGGGATTACCGGAAGATGGTTGAATTGATTTTATAGGCAACAGGTGATTCTGTTTACCCTATTTTTTTCAGATTCAGACTTCTCAAAAGTGGCGCCATCTTAGCAGTAATTCCTACCACCATCAATGTCATCGCCCCACCAAATATTACCGAGGGAATAAGTCCCATAATCTTTGCTGCGAGTCCTGATTCAAAGGATCCTATTTCATTTGATGATCCGATGAAGATGCTATTGACGGATGCTACGCGGCCACGCATCTCGTCGGGAGTGATCAACTGCATGGCAGTTGACCTGATGACGACACTGATATTGTCAAACATTCCGCTCAGGAACAGAAGTGCCAGGGAAAGATAAAAATTTTTTGAAAGGGCAAAGCAGATGATGCTGAGTCCAAATCCCAAGACTCCGATCAGCATGTATTTTCCGGCTTTGACCAGCGGAGGCCGGTATGCCAGGGTCAACGACATGATGACGGCACCAACCATCGGAGCAGCGCGGAGGAAGCCAAGTCCCTGGGGACCGACATTCAGAATCTCGGCAGCAAATATCGGAAGCATGGCAACGGCTCCGCCAAACAGTACTGCAAACATGTCGAGCGACATAGTCCCCAGAAGAATCTGATTTTTCCGTACAAATTTCAATCCTGAAGACAACCGATGGTATATCGATTCGCCATTGTTCTGGAATATTATGGATCTGTTTTTAACGAAACTCAGCAGAAACAGAGCAGTTAACAAAAAGAACAAAACGGAAAGATAGGCAACCCTGACCCCAAAAAAACCATATATGAGTCCCCCGATAGCTGGTCCCGTGATGGCTCCTATGTGCCAAATAGTACTGTTCCAGGTTGATGAGTTGGCATAAAGATGCCGGGGAATCAGTTGTGCCATCATAGCGACGATCGAAGGATAAAGAAAAGCCCGGGCGACTCCTGAGATGGCAACAACGAAATAAATTGGCAAAACGCCAACCGTTTTAATAATTCCCAGGGAATTGATCGAAAAGAGAAAGAGCATAGATGTCCCGAGAAGGAATACGAGGGTGAACAGGAGAATGATCCGTTTCCGGTTATATCGGTCGGCAGCATGGCCGGCAAACAAAGCGACGGAAATATTCGGAATAGCTTCAGCAAGACCGATCAAACCCAATGCCAGGGGGTCTTTTGTAAGTTCATACATCTGCCAGCCAACGATGATTCCCTGCATCTGAAATGCAATAGTGGTAAAAAACCGGAATGTCAGAAAGAATCTGAAGTCACGAAACTTCAATACAGCAAAGGCATCGTGTTTAGGAGGGTTTGTTACCTGGGCAACCATACAGACAAGTTAGATTGAAGAACTTCGTGGCAGGCCGTTGGCGATGTGATCACAGGATATAAAAAAAACCCGGCTATCCGAGCCAGGTTTAATACGAGAGGTAGAGAGATTTTATTCTTCTTCCGTCTCCTGATCTTCGTATGCCTTCAACAGCTTATCCTGAATTTCACCGGGAACCTGCGCATATTCGGAAAACTTCATATTATAGGTGGCACGACCGCTTGTAATTGAACTGAGGGCCGTGGAATACCGGTTCATTTCAGCAAGGGGTACCCTGGCAATGATCTTCTGATAGTTTCCTTCACTATCCATCCCCATAATGATTGCGCGGCGTCCCTGAAGGTCGGTCATTACCTCTCCCATTTTGTCTTCCGGAACAATGACTTCCACATCATAGATGGGTTCCAGGATCTTGGGTCCTGCATTTTTGAACGCCTCTTTAAATGCGTTCCGGCCTGCAAGTTTAAATGATATTTCATTCGAATCAACAGGATGCATTTTACCGTCATAGACGTTGAAAACGATATCCCGGGCATAGGATCCGGTAAGTGGTCCTTCTTCCATTTTTTCCATGACCCCCTTTAAAATAGCCGGCATAAAACGGGCATCGATGGCTCCTCCGACGATGCAGTTATTCATCTGGAGTTTACCTCCCCATTCCAGGTCGATGATATCCCGTCCGCGGATTGGAAACTCGTTTTGATCCGTCATGCCTTCTTTATATGGCTGGATCATCATATGGACCTCTCCAAACTGGCCGGAACCTCCCGATTGTTTTTTGTGACGGTACATTGACTTTGCCGATTTCGTAATGGTTTCACGATACGGAATACGTGGGGCATAGTATTCAATGGGAATCTTTTCCAGGATCTCGATGTGCCATTTGGCCAGGTTAAGGTGAAGCTCTCCCTGCCCCTGAAGAATCATCTGTTTCAACTCCCTCGAATATCCAATAACTAAAGTGGGATCCATTTTTGCCAGTTCGGTCAGGATACTGCTGATCTTTTCATCGTCCGCAGTGCTTTTGGCTTTAACTGCCACCCTGAATTTCGGATCGGGATAGACCAGCGGTTCGATTATATTGTCGGGGTTTTTCGGCGAATTCAGGGTGTTATTTGTATGAGAGTTTTTAAGCTTTATGGTCGCCCCGATATCCCCTGCGACCATTTTTTCAACCTTTTCCCTGTTTTTTCCATTCACGACGAAAATCTGTGAAATCCTTTCTTTCGATTGACGGTTGGGATTGATCATATCTAATGCCTCCGTGATCTCTCCGGCGTATACCTTGAAGTAAGAGATCTCGCCCAGGTGCTGTTCTATGGAGGTTTTAAAGATCAATGCACTGGCCGGTTCCGTTGTATTGCATTGCAATATTTTCCCATCGGTAGTTTTTATTCCGGGCATTTCATTGGGGGCGGGAACATAATTTGCAACAAATTCGAGAAGCAGGCTAATCCCCATATTTTGTTTTGCACAAATACACATTACCGGGAATATTGTCCGGTTCATCAGACCGCTGGTCATGGCTTTTTGTATCTGGTCATCATTGAGTGTTCCTTTATCAAAGAATATTTCCATGAGAGACTCATTCTTTGATGCAAGTTCTTCAATAAGTGCTGCATGCATTTCTTCCGCCTTAGCTTTCTCACCTTCGGGAATATCGGTTATTTCGGGTTTTCCACCACCTGAAACAAATTTATATTGTTTCATTTTAAGCAGGTCGATGATGGTGTTAAAACCCGAACCGGCATTAACAGGATATTGGACTGGTATCACGTTCTTGCCAAATTGTTGTTTAAGCTGTCGTAAGGTTTCATCAAAATTGGCATGTTCCTGATCAAGATGATTGATAAGGAAAACAACGGGTTTGTTCATTTTTGTGGCATACCGCCAGGTAATTTCCGTTCCAACCTCAACCCCATTCTGTCCGTTGACAACCATCAGGGACGTATCGGTGACGCGAAGGGAGGATATGACCTCTCCGCAAAAATCGTCAAAGCCCGGAGTATCAATGATATTTATCTTCTTGTTCTCAAAGATGGTGTAAAGAACGGAGGCTGAAACTGAATTCTGCCGTTCGAGCTCGATGGGTCGATAATCGGAAACCGTGTTCTTATCCTCTACTGCCCCCCTGCGGCTTATTATTCCTCCTTCGAAAAGCATGTCTTCCGCTAAGGTGGTCTTCCCTGATTTTGCACCACCAATCAGGCAGATATTACGGATTTCACTTGTCTGGTAAACCTTCATGGTAAACGATTGTTATTGAGTTATTGAATGAAATGATTAACTTCTGAAAAGGGCTGCAAAAGTATTAAAAGATATGGAATAAACAAAGAAAGACCTGCAATAACGGCAAGAAATAAAAGAAGTTCCGGATTTTAAACGGTGCTTTTTATAGTTGTTCCTTGATGATCTTCCATCGTTCCCGTGACATCTTAGCACCTATACATTCGATGACATTGCCTGCCAGGAGCGTCCCAAGTTCACCACAACGACGCAATGATAATCCATTGGCGTGTCCGTACAGAAATCCGGATGCGTAAAGATCGCCGGCACCTGTCGTATCTACCGGATCGACTTGGATTATCCCAAGTTCAACAATTTCATTGTTTTGTTTTATTAAAGACCCTTTATTGCCGGTTTTTACGATGGCAATATTCACATTTTTAGCAAGTTCATGCAGTGCATTTACCGGATTAAATCCTGTGTAGGCTTTTGCTTCTTCTTCGTTTGCAAAAAGAATATCCACATACTTGCGGATAATATCATGCAAAAAATCAAGGTTTGATTCGACAACATTATAACTGGCCAGATCAAGCGATATCATCAACCCGTTCTCTTTCGCCAGTTTCATTGCTTTTTCGATCAATTCATGATTCTGAACAAGATAGCCTTCAATATGAAAATAATCATACCCCCGGTACATCTCATTGCTCAGGTCTTCCGCAGAAAGTTCAATTGCGGCTCCGAGAAAAGTCGCAAAGGTCCGTTCCGAATCAGGAGTGATAAGCGCAACCGCACGACCGGTTTCCTGTTTGCTATGGATCATGACAGGATCCACTCCGGCAGCAATTAATTCACGCACAAAAAAACCGCCGAGTTCATCTTCTCCAACAACACCTATATATCCGGTCGGAGCGCCGAGCATGGCAAGTCCATGAATTGTATTTGCCGCTGACCCTCCTGTGGACTGGCTTTTCGTATAATCTTTCAGGGCTGTAAGGACGGTAGTGCTTTGCTCTTTATCAACAAGTTGCATGCTGCCTTTGGGCAGATTGAGGATGTCGAGAATGCCATCACTTTCCAGGGAGATCATGATATCTACCAGGGCATTCCCCATACCTAATATTTTTTTCATTGAATTTCTTTTGATTGAGCGCAAAGGTAGCAAAAACAGTTATCTGAATGAACCATGGCAACAGCCGCTGAAATCGTCATAATCATTTATTAAACAGGTGAACCAGGGTTTCCTTGTTTAAAATTTGTACCTTTGCGGCCAAATCATGAAGAACCTAAAAATACCAATACTTTTTTTTGTCTCAAGTCTGATCGGAATTTCCTGTTATTCCAATAATGACGGTTTTTCCGGCAAAAACAAGACCCTGCCGGAAAATACATCCGTCCCTTCCGCTGAGATAATGATCACTGAAACAAAGGCTGCTTCTCCAAACAGGAAATGGGGTCATTATATGCTTTATCCTGATGGTTATTTTACCCTTCCCAGGGAAGCCGGTTGTTACTGCGGAAACATGAAGGAAGTTGAGAATTTCAAGGTAAGGATCATGCCGAATCCAGTCTCTGCAATCATAAACGTCATTTATGATATCGATTGTGATGTACTTGTTACCATCGAATTATTGACTTCTGAGGGGAACCTCGTTCAAACGTTGTTTGATGATACAGAGCCGGCCGGACATGGAGTTCATTCCTTCAATATTGATGGAAAAATACACCCGGGGATTGCTTATATTCGTTTTAAAGCAGGAAATATAGTCAAAGTTGAACTTATTTTAATACTCTGATCCGTTCCGGAGAATTATACGGATTTACGAATCCCCCGCGCATACTCCTGACCGCTCTGCGGCAGGACCGGCAAACAAAAAAAAATTCTTTATGGACGGAGAATCCTCGCGTTTTAAAGCGAGGTTCTTCAATTTGATTTTTTTAAGGTGATTTTTAATTTTATCCGAAATATTTACCACGATTTTTCGTAATTATTCAGATTAACACCGATTAATATGTCGTCCGGTTTGTTTCGGATCAGCCTGGCTATTTTTTTTTTCGTTTTCAATGGTTTTATACAAACTTATATGAAGATGTCAAATGAATCGAAGGAACGCAATGTTTTTACCGAGAATGTTGCCGGCCAAAATCACCCGTTAACCGATACTGCTATCTTATCCGGAGGATGTTTCTGGGGAGTGGAATACTATATGAAAAAAGCAAATGGGGTCATTTCGACAGAAGTCGGTTATGTCGGTGGAACGAAGGAGAACCCCACCTATGAAGAGGTTTGTTCGGGCACTACCGGACATTATGAAGCAATTGAAGTTGTATTTGATCCCGGCAGAACGTCCTATGAAGAAATTCTAAGGCTTTTTTTTGAAATTCATGACCCGACAGAATGGAATCACCAGGGTCCTGACTTTGGGGAGCAATACAGGTCGGCGGTTTTTTACAGAACCAGCAAACAAAAACTAATAGCTGAAAAGTTAATTAAGATGCTGAAGGAGAAGGGTTATAAGGTCGTCACAGAGGTCAAACCGGCAACGAATTTCTGGAAAGCGGAAAAATACCATCAGGATTACTATGATCATAAGGGGACGACTCCTTACTGCCATGGATATGTGAAACGGTTCTGATTCCTTTGGATAGGCTGTCTGGGAAAATAGCCGTATCTTTGCACCCCCAAAAAACATTCCTTTTTTATGCCATTGACAAAACTCAGAAATATAGGAATTGCCGCACACATCGATGCGGGCAAGACTACGGTCACCGAACGTATTTTATTTTTTACCGGTACCAGTCGAAAGATGGGGGAAGTTCACGACGGACAAGCTACCATGGATTTTATGAAGCAGGAACAGGAAAGGGGAATAACTATTGCCTCTGCCGCTATTACCTGCGCATGGAAGGAACATCAGATCAATCTGATCGATACCCCGGGACACGTGGATTTTACCGTAGAAGTTGAAAGGTCATTACGTGTAATTGACGGCATGGTTGCTGTTTTTTGTGGTGTAGGGGGAGTTGAACCCCAGAGCGAGACAGTCTGGAATCAGGCCGACCGGTATAAAGTACCCCGTATTGCTTTCATTAACAAGATGGACCGAACGGGGGCAGATTTTTCAGGTGTTGTAAATCAGATGAATAAATACCTGGATGCTAATGCTTTTCCATTTCAAATCCCGATAGGTTCCGAAGAAAATTTTCAGGGAATAATTGATATTCTTGAACGGAAAGCTTATGTTTTCCGGGATAACGAACCTGTTGAATCAGTTATTCCCGAAGAGTACAGAAAGGCTTGTGAGGATGCACGTCTGATCTTGGTAGAAAAGATCGCGGAGTTCAATGAAGAGATTATGGGATTGTTTTTCGATGAAAAAGATGTATCAGCTGCTTTGTTGAAGAAAGTGGCACGCGAAGCGACCCTCAAGCTTCTGATCACTCCCGTCTTTTGCGGAGCAGCTTATAAAAATAAAGGAATTCAACATTTGCTTGATGCCGTGGTTGATTATCTGCCTTCTCCGGTTGATGCCGGAGCTGTAGTCGGGATTGATGTGGATGATCCGGAAAAATCCCGCAGTTGTCATCCTTCGCCAAAAGAGCCATTTTCCGCACTCGCGTTTAAGCTTATTCATGATCCTTTTGTCGGACAACAAACGTTTACCCGTATTTTTTCAGGCACGCTGAAAAGCGGGATGCAGGTATTCAATTCAACAAAAAGAAAACATGAACGAATTGGCCGCCTGTACAGAATTCATGCCAAAGAACGGGAAGAGATCTCTGAAGCTGGCCCCGGCGATATTGTTGCCCTGATAGGTTTGAGGTTTACCAAAACCGGGGATACTTTATGTAGCGAGGATCACCGGTTACTACTGGAATCCATTCACATTCCTCCTACCGTAATAGAAATGAAGATCGCTCCTGCCAAGCGGCAGGATCAGACAAGGCTCGGAGAGTCGCTCCATAAACTTGCCATGGAGGATCCCTCTTTTACCGTTCGCTATGACGAAGAAACTGAAGAAACGATTATTTCCGGAATGGGTGAACTGCATCTTGAGATCATAATCGACCGATTGAAACACGAATTTAATGTAGAGGCGATCGTAGGTGAACCGGCCGTTGCGTTTCGAGAGACTATCACTGCCGAAGTTGAATCCAACTACAGGCATGTCAAGCAAACCGGGGGAAAAGGGCAGTTTGCACAAACGGTTATCCGTATCGAACCAAATGAAGGAAACGGATATGAGTTCATAGATAAAATAAAGGGTGGTGCGATTCCTGCCGAGTTTATTCCATCCGTGAATAAAGGAATCCAGAAGACCATTGAACGTGGAATACTTGCCGGTTATCCCATTGTCGACGTGAAGGTGGTTCTGCTAGATGGGAATTTTCATCCTGTTGATTCTTCCGACATGGCTTTTCAAACATGCGCTTCAATCTGTTTCCGGCAGGGATTTTTAAAAGCCAATCCCATTCTGCTTGAACCGATGATGAAGATTGAGATCAATACGCCGGATGAATACATCGGCGATGTTACAAGTAATCTGAGCCGCCGCAGGGGCAGGATCGAAGCGATGCGCCGGTACCGGAAAGGATCCCAGAAGATCACCGGATTTACACCGCTTATGGAAATGTTCGGATATGCAACTCAACTCCGCAATATCTCAAGCGGACGAGCAAACTATTCGATGGAATTCTATAAATATATGCCCCTGCCAAAAAACTTGCAGGAAGAGGTATTAAAGAAACTTGAAGAGAAAAAGCGAACAGAGCGGCAGGGATAATAAATAGTCTTTTGTACCATTATTGAATCCCGCGAGCGCTTAATATTGAAGTTCAATCCTATATAGACCATATTATGAAAAATCTCCAGAGATCATTGATGTGCATGGGTTTTATCCTGTGTCTGTATTCAGTAGCAAATGCACAACAGAAACCAGACAACATTCATAACGGAAAAGAACTTGTTCTGTCAGTTTCTGATTCAGGCATTACAAATAACGAAGTAATCAGCAAAAAAACATTAATGAAAGCAAAAAGGATTTTGTGTTCCGATGCGAATTATATGATTGTTTCATTCGTGTTTACTGCTGACAAAGACGGTGGTGCCAAGACACTCAGCATAATGGGCAATAATATTCCGAAGGAGATTAAAAAGGATATTAAACGATTAGAATCAGGCCAGAAGATCTGCATTGATAACGTTAATGCCAGAACACCTGACGGGAAGGTTATAAGGCTATCATCGAAATGTTACACTATAGAGTAAAATGAATGTCATTGAGATCAATAACCTTTCAAAGTATTACCGTCGTTCTTGCGGGATCGAAGATGTTTCTTTCAATGTATCCCAGGGGGATATATTCGGATTCATCGGCCCGAACGGATCAGGTAAATCGACAACCATCCGGATCTTGCTGAACCTGATCTTCCCGACATCGGGAAGCGCCAGGATCTTCGGGTTTAACGTAGTTAAAGATTCCAAAAAGATACGTGCCCGGACCGGTTATGTTCCCTCCGACGCCAACCTTTACGACTGGATGAAGGTCCATGAATTCCTTTCTTTCGGAGCTTCTCTGTACGGAATGAAAAACAGCAATGACCGTATCCGTTCCCTGGGACAGGTGTTTGATCTTGATCTTTCACGCAACATACGCGAATTATCTACCGGAAATAAAAAGAAGGTTGCGATTCTGCAGGCACTGATTCACAGGCCCCAGTTACTCATCCTGGATGAGCCAACTACGGGACTTGATCCGTTGATCCAATCAAGGTTCTTTGATTTGCTGCACCAGGAGAACAACAACGGAACGACCATCTTGTTTTCCTCCCATATTCTGAGCGAGGTCCAGGCACTTTGCAATACCGTCGCTATCGTCAAGGAGGGAAAAATTGTCCGGGAAGAAACGGTTTCATCGTTACGGGATAAACAACTAAAAAAAGTCAGGATTGTTTTTCAAAGCGATATTACCATTCAAGGACTCGGGATAAGTGGTATTGAATCTGCAGAATCAGAAGCGGGGAAGATTCTGTCATTTCTTTTTTCGGGTAACATCAACGAATTGATCGGGAAATTATCTGCTTACAGGGTTGAAAGTCTTTCCATCGAAGAACCACCCCTGGAGGAGATATTTCTTCATTATTACCAGAATTGACGTGCTAAGATGATTAACAGAGACCTCTTTGTTCTGGAAATGCGCAGGAACCTGAAAAGTCTTGTTCTTTGGTCGGTTGTGATTGGAGCATTGATCTTTTTTACCATGTCATTTTTCCGCACTGTTGTGGGTTACCAGCAGCAGATCTCCGGCATGTTTCAGATGGTTCCGGTAATGGTAATAAAAATGAGAGGGTTTTCAAATTTTAATGATATCTTCTCTGTCATGGGTTTTTACACCGCTAATAATATCATATATATGATGCTTATTGGCAGCATATTCGGAACAGTCCTTTCAGGAAACATCCTGCTGAAAGAGGAGTATGGTAAAACTGCTGAATACCTTATGTCAAGGCCAATAATGCGTACTGAAATCTTTCTGACCAAGATTACAGTTGCATTCCTGAACATTTTCATTCTCAATGTGCTGGCTGCTGTGATCAGTTACATCGCTATCCGGATTTACAAGAACGGACCTTTTAGGGTTGAGCCTTTTCTGGTGCTTACCCTTTATACCTTTCTTCTGAACCTGCTTTTCGGGGCGATCGGGCTTTTTATTTCAGTGATCATCAAACGGGCCCGTCCTGTTACATTTTTCTGTGTCGGGTTGGTTCTGGTTTTCTATTTTATCAATACCATCTCAAAAATGGCCGGTGTTGAAGGATCATTCGGGTACCTGAGTCCTTTTAAATGGGTAGATGTTGATGTACTTTCCCCTGCTTATGGTTTCGATATGCTTAGGATTACCACTTTCATCCTGGTCACGGCATTGTTTATTGCTATTTCCGGTTTTATATACCGCCGGAAGGATATATTGATATAAAAATGAATAAAGACAATTAGATATTTGATTATAATGCACAAAATTTTTAGCTTTGATGATCAATTTTGGTTTATCGCGATCTAAATATTAAATTTAAATCATTAAAAAAGCGCTTACATTAATTTAACAAAGAATCCTATGAAAAAAGTGATGTTATTTATGATGTTGGCTGCATTTGGACTTACATTAAATCTGAATGGCCAGGAGCAGGTAAAAGTTAAGGAAACCAAACCTGCAAAAGAAAGTACGGTAAAAAAACAGACCACGGAAAAAGTAACCGATAAGGAAAAAGTAAACCAGGGGAAGCCGGAATCTGTAAAGGGAAAAGATCAGAACGCCGTTAAGCCTGCCAAATCTGAATCTGTAAAGGTTGAAGAACCGAATCAGGATACGCCGATCAAGCCGGATCCGAATAAGGAAGACCTTAAGGGTAAAGATAAACCTCAGAAGCAAGAGGCCGATAAAGTAAAAAAAGATAAATCGGAACAGCGGATGAATGCAGAAGAACATTCCAAAGGGAATGCTTACAGTGGCAAAGGAAAGGGGGGAGATAAAGACCTTGTAGATCCGCAAAAAAAGGAGAAAAAAGAGACTCCGGAGACGAAAAATGATCCGGAAAAGAAGGGGAAATAAAATCACCGGAAGTCTTGGCCTGGATTAAGGTATTAAAAAATATATTTTCATCACTCCGTTCACGGAACTACCGGATCTTTTTCACCGGACAGAGTATTTCGCTGATCGGTACCTGGATGCAGACCATTGCATTAAGCTGGTTGGTATACAGGCTCACAGGGTCGGTATTTCTTTTAGGGCTGATCGGTTTTACCAGCCAGATCCCTACTTTTTTTCTTTCACCGTTTGCCGGGGTTTTAACGGACCGGTACAACAAGCTCAGTATAGTGAAGTGGACTCAGGTGCTTTTTATGTTACAGGCATTGACCATGGCCCTTCTGGTATTGTTCAATGTTATCGAGGTTTGGCATATCATTGTCCTGAGCATTGTTTTTGGATTCATCTCTGCTTTCGATGCACCTGCACGGCAATCAATGGTTCCCGATCTGATCGATGATCTCGGTGACCTGGGTAATGCCATCGCCTTGAATTCCGCCATGTTTAATGGTGCCCGTATAGTTGGTCCGGCGATTGCAGGGGTTTTGATCGCTATTGTGGGTGAAGGGATCTGTTTTCTGATGAATGCCCTTAGTTTTGCTGCGGTTATTTTTGCCCTGATGCAGATAAAAATCCCGCAAAAACAAGTGACCACTCAGCCGGATAACTTCAGGGAGAGTTTTAAACAGGGTTTTGTATATACTTTCCAGTCAATGCCCATCCGGTCATTGATCATCATACTGACCATTCTTAGTGCCGTGGGACTCTCGTATATTATTTTATTACCCGCCTATGCCAAAGAAATTTTGTCCGGCGGGTCCGACACGCTTGGATACCTGATGTCGGGGATGGGAGTTGGTGCCGTGATAGGGGCTATTTACATGGCAGCCCGAAAATCGGTACTCGGACTTGGTAAAATAATAGCTGCAAGTATTGGAGTCCTGGGATTGTCGGTCATATTGGCATCTTTCTCGGGGAAGATTTATTTTTCGCTTATCATTTTCTTTTTTGGCGGATTCTCCATGGTCCTTTCGTTATCATCAATAAATACCATGTTGCAAACGATTGCTAAGGAAGATATGAGGGGAAGGGTTATGAGTTTTTATGCCATGGCCCTGATGGGAACTGCCCCCCTGGGGAATCTCCTGGCAGGTGCTGTTGCCAGTGGAATTGGCATTCCCCTTACTTTGCTTATATCCGGAATTGTTACCGTTCTCTCAGCGATCTGGTTCGGAATTAACCTCAAATCGTTTCGCAAATATGTGCATCCTATCTATATAGACAAAGGAATCCTGCCAGGACTTCCGAATGATCTGCTCTGATCCCAGCCCATGACGCAAGTTGCAGAAGAGGGTGAAACTTATCTTTTGACTCCGCCGAAAGGAAATCATTGTTTGTTATATTTTTTCCGGTAATCAACCGGGGTCATGCCCGTGATCCTTTTAAAAATATCCCTGAATGCCCGGATATCAAAATATCCGACATCCGACATAACCTCGGTAATTGATTTCCTTCCTGTTTCCAATTCCTTTTTTGCCGCTTCGATCTTGACATGCTGGATATATCCCATGACGGTGTACCTGGTAGCCTTTTTAAACCTTCGTTCAAATGTTCTGCGGCTTTCATTGACCCGGATTGCAATCTGGCCGACTGATAATTTATCCTTATAATTCTGCTCAATATATTCCTGCGCACGTAAAACAATCTTGTCATCGTGGTTCTTTCGCCCATTAAACACCATGAATGGAGACTGAATATTCCTGTCCATATCAACGATAAAATATTTCGCTGTGCGAATGGCTGTTTCACGATCGGTGAATTTTTCAACAAGGTATAGAAGAAGATTCCAATAGGCATTGCTCCCGCCGCTTGAATACAGCCCATTCTGATCAGTTATAATCTTTTCATCCACGAGATGAACCTCGGGATATAAATTGCTGAACTCATCCGCATAAGCCCAGTGGGTCGTACATTGCCGGCCTTTCAACAATCCGGTATCAGCCAGGAGAAAAGCTCCGGTACACAGACCCGCAACTTCAGCGCCATTTTTATATTGCTTCGTAATCCAGCTTTTAAAAGCACTGTTCTTTTTTACGGTATTCTCCATATTACCCGCCAGTGAAGGAATAATGATCAGATCGGTCGGTCCGGTATCTTCCGCAAGGAGATCCGGATGAACGGAAAACAATCCGTTATTTAAACTTATCTCTCTTGAAATGCCCACCAACTGTATCGTGAATAGTGGTGTTCTTCCCGCCTGTTTCAAAAACCTGTTCACCATGATGAATATGTTTCTGGTATCGGCTATGGATGATAGTACGGCATTTTCAGGCGCTATTATTGATATGTTGACCATAGAACAAAGGTAATGAAAATTTCTGACGCAAATACCCCCCAATGATTGCCGTATTTACCCATTACTTCTGTTGTGGTTATATCATATATTTGTATTATAATATTTTAATTATGTAAAACATAATATTTGTTAAAACAAGCCCGGCTATAAACAGTAAATTTAACAGTATGAAACATACAATTCTTGGAGCGGGAGGATCAATAGGAAATGCATTGGCATTTATACTATTAAAAAACAACCAGGAGGTTAGACTGGTTTCCCGCAGTAAATTTTCCATAGATGGAGCAGAATCTGTAAAAGCAGATGTCACTTCTTATGCTGAAACACTTGAAAGCGTAAGACATTCGGATGTTGTCTATTTGTGTGTGGGGCTTCCTTATGATACAAAGATATGGCGTGAAACATGGCCAAAGATCACGCAGAACGTTATCGACGCATGTAAAAATGCCGGAGCCAAGCTGATATTTTTTGACAATGTTTATATGTACGGGAAAGTAGATGGAAAAATGACTGAAACAACACCTTATAAGCCGGTCAGCAAAAAAGGGGAGATCCGTGCTGAAATTGCGGTTCAGCTTGAGAAGGAAATAGCACATAAAAATCTTACAGCAATAATAGCCAGGGCTGCAGACCTTTATGGTCCCTATGCAACCAAAGGAAGTGTTCCATATGTTCTGGCAATTGAAAACCTGATGCGGGGGAAGCGCGCACAATGGCTGGTTGATGTTAATGTTCCGCATTCTTATTCATATACCATGGATTGCGCTGAGGGTCTGTTCCTTTTAGCCAATGATCCTGCTTCATTTAATCAGGTCTGGCATCTTCCAACCCATAATCCGGGAATAGATGGAAAAACATTTATCCGTTTAGCTGCCAGCGAAATCGGAGTTCCGGGTAAATACACCGTATTGTCAAAACCGATGATCAAACTGGTTGGATTTTTCAATAAACCGATTTCAGAGATACACGAAATGCTCTATCAAAACGAGTATGAATATTATTTTGATTCATCAAAATTTAATGAATTTTTTAACTATCAGCCCAAATCTTATACCGACGGGATCAAAGAGACCATTGACTTTTTTAAAAATTATCTGTCAGAGAATCCCGTAAAAAATTAAATGCTTCATCATAGGAAAGGAGAATTTTATGAATACATTACAAAATAAAGTAACCATCGTTACCGGAGCAGGATCCGGGATAGGGAAAGCAATTGCTGTATTATTTGCCGGCGAGGGCAGTAAAGTTGTTGCCACAGACATTAATCAGCAAAGACTTGATATTCTCAGAAAAGAGATCAACGAGGCACGGGGTGAGGTCACCACTCTTATTGCGGATATGGCAAAGGAAGAAGATATAGAAAATATGATCAGGACTGCGACAACCACGTTCGGGACCCTCGACATTCTTGTAAATAATGCAGGCATCATGGATCATTTTGCCCCGGTAGGAGAAGTCGACAACGACATGTGGGAAAAGGTAATGAAGATCAACGTTGACGGTCCGTTCAAAGCAATGCGTAGTGCAGTCAGGATATTTCTTCCAAAAAAAACAGGAATAATCATAAATATCGCTTCTATCGGTGGCATAAAAAGCGGGATAGCCGGCGCCGCCTACACTGCAAGCAAGCATGCGTTGATCGGACTTACCAGGAATACGGGATACATGTACTCCAAATCCGGGATACGCTGTAATGCCATTGCACCGGGCGCCATTAATACGAATATCGGCGATACGATAGACATGAATAAAATAACACCGCTCATCAATGACCGGATCATGTCGGGGATGGTTTTAAATCCAAGATTTGCCGAGCCGTCTGAAATAGCAAAAGCCGCACTGTTTTTAGCAAGTGATGACTCAAGTTTTGTAAACGGCGAAGTGCTTGTTGTTGATGGGGGTTGGAATGCGTCGTAAAACATTTTCGTTTCTATAAAAGAACCTCATCGTTTATTTGAGGAGTCTTTGATCATGGTTTCTTGCAGAACGGGTTCATGGATTAATGAAGAATACCTTACATTTGATTCATTAAATCCAAGCCAATGCAAACCATCCCCGATTTTTTCGAAGAAAGTGCCGACAAATATGCCGATAATGTCTACTTGTTGGAGAAAACCGGTAGCGCATTTCAGGGAACGACTTATAAACAGGTAAAACAGTTGGTGCACCAGTTTGCTGCAGGGTTATTAAGCCTGGGTGTAGCAAAAGGTGATCGCATTGCGTTGCTGTCGGAGGGTCGCAATGCATGGGTGATAAGCGAACTGGGAATTTTATATACCGGTGCGATCAATATTCCTTTGTCTGTCAAACTCGCCGAAGCCGATGAAATCAGGTACCGCCTTGTCCATAGCGGAGCAAGTATGGTTATTGTCTCCGGCAACCAGGTAAAAAAGATCCGTGATATCAGACCATCACTGCCCGGAGTAAAAAAAATAATCCTTCTGGATGGCGAAGCAGAGGATAACCGGGAAACTACCTTCGGGAAAGTGCTTGCATCCGGCATAGAATTTTTGCGCGTTTCGGGTGATGTTTTTTTAAAAGTGCGTCAATCCGTTCAGCCCGGCGATCCTGCCAATATCTGCTATACTTCCGGCACCACCGCTGATCCAAAGGGAATTGTTCTTTCGCATAATAATTACGTGGCTAATGTAAGACAGGCATATACGCTGATGGATATTCCCCCTACCTATACAACGCTGTTGATCCTGCCATGGGATCATAGTTTTGCCCATACTGCCGGGATTTATAGTATGATGGGGAAAGGAGCTTCCCTGGCTTCCATACAGGTAGGGAAATCAGGTATGGAAACGTTAAAAAACATTCCGGGTAATATCAAAGAAATAAAGCCCAATATGTTATTGAGCGTTCCTTCCCTTGCATCCAACTTTAAAAAGAACATCGAAAAAAGTATAAGAGACAAGGGATTTCTTGTTAACCTGATGTTCAAACATGCCCTGAAAATTTCCTGTAAATACAATTATGACGGTTGGACCAAAGGATCCGGGCTGACGTCAATCTATAAACCTTTGATGAAACTGTACGACAAGATCCTCTTCCGTAAAATCAGGGAGGGATTTGGTGGAAGACTTGATTTTTTTATTGGCGGAGGTGCTTTGCTGGATATTGAGTTTCAGAAGTTTTTCTACGCTATCGGGATGCCGATGTTCCAGGGATATGGACTCACAGAAGCATCACCCATTATCTCTTCAAATTCACTTTCGAAACACAAATTGGGTTCTTCCGGCTACCTGGTTAAAAACATGTTATTGAAAATATGCAATGAAGATGGAAAAGAGCTGCCGGTTGGCGAACATGGAGAGATCGTGGTCAGGGGAGAAAATGTAATGCTGGGTTATTGGAACAATCCGGAAGCTACTGCACAGTCGCTTCGGGATGGCTGGTTGTATACCGGCGACCTGGGATACATGGATAGCGACGGATTCCTTTATGTGCTGGGCCGTTTCAAAAGTCTTCTGATAGCCGACGACGGTGAAAAATACAGTCCGGAAGGAATTGAAGAAGCGTACATTGGCCAAAGCCGGTATATTTCACAATGTATGCTTTTCAATAACCAGAATCCTTATACCATTGTACTGATCGTTCCTGAAAAAATGCCGTTGCTTGACCATTTGAAACACAAGGACCTGGATCCGGATTCCGATGCCGGTATTCATGAAGCCATTCACTGTATCGGGCATGAGTTGAACCAGTACCGGAAACACGGCCGTTATTCGTGCATGTTCCCGGCACGCTGGCTTCCTGCGGCTATTGGCATATTACCTGCGCCCTTTACCGAAGAAAACCATATGATGAACTCCACCATGAAAATGGTACGCGGTAAAATAACCGTAAATTACCGTCAGCTGATTGATTTCCTCTATACTCCGGACGGAAAAGACCTGTATCATAAGCGGAATGTTGAAAACATGAGGACATTTCTTCTAAAATAGTTCCCGGAAAGGCTGGATGAATCGCCGGTATTTGTCTGCGGACATCTGGAAGTAAATCTGAATACCCGGATAGTGAAGATAAATCAGCAGGAAATCAAGCTGACGGCAATCGAATATTCTTTGCTGGCCCTTTTCATCCCGAATGCCGGGAAGGTTTTGATACATTCCAGTATCAGCCGGAAAATATGGAGCAATCCTTATGCCGACAATACTCAGATTCTGCGTATACATATACCTCAACTACGGAAAAAGATCGAAAAGGATCCTTCAATCCCTGAATTGCTGGTCACCGAACCCGGCGTGGATTACAGATTAAAAATACCCTGAGGACAGCCCCGGATCAGATGAAAAATTCATGGGCTGACTAATCTGCAGGGCTGTTTTGTTCATGACCCTGGCACATACAATGATAAAAGCCGAAAAGACACTGAAAAAAGTGTAAAACACTTTGTTAACTAAATCTCTCCCAGATTGATTTAAACTTATTTACTGTATGGATTTATAAATCCGGATAGATATTATTTGTTTCCGGTTGGATCTGCATTTATTTTTGGCGAAAAAATTAATCCTAAAACAAAACCTATGAAGACACTGATCAGGATCAACTTATTTGTTGTATCAATGTTACTTGTACAGACTTTAATGGGGCAGGCTGAAGCCACTGTCAGCGGCCTTAAACCGGAAGAATTCAAACCCGTTGTATTAAAGGTGCTGGAAGACAACAATTTTAATGTGACAAATTATGTCACCACCATTGAAACAGATTGGAAAGAATACACCGCCAACTTGGTGATGAAATACCGTGCAAAGCTCTCGTTTGCCTATCAGGATGGTAATGTAAAAATTTCTATTCTTTACAAACAGGCATGGGTTGAACCCGGGCGTTGGGGAGATGCCGCAATTCCATCACAAAAAGCCGACGAAAAAATGGTTAAATCCATGGCGGATGCTATCAAAAAAACAATCAACGATCCTGGTGCGATGTCAAAAATAATGGCTGCAGGAGTTGGTTCAACCGAAACAGGCGGAAAACCTACAGGTTCAGCAACAACCAGTTTGGTCGTTTCAGTAACCGATGCCCGTGTAATAACGAAGGGAACTCCTCATGAGCCCTCAATTACCAACGCCAGAACGATCCGGTTCCACCCCGATGATTCCTATTTTTTTAGCGAAGGATACTGTGCCATCAAAAAGAATGATCTCTGGGGATTTATCGACACCCTTGGAAATATAGTGATCGATTTCAAATATTTTTCCTGGCTGGGAATTGATGCTCCATATTTTTCATCCGGGATTGCTTTAGTAGCAATAAAGGAAGGGGTGACAAATGTGCCGAAATACCTCGACAAGAAAGGCCAGGAACTTTTCAAGACCATTAAATTCGTAAGCGCAACACAGTTTGAAAATGGTATCGCCCTCATTGGAAAGGGAAACTCTTCTTATTCGGCAACCTTTAGTTTCATTAACAAACAAGGGCAACCGATTCCCGGTGCAATCACGAACAATATGGGTTTCAATGTAAAGTTATTCCCGTTCTGCGAGGGACTGTCCAGATATCAGGATTCGAAAACCAGTACCTACGGATTTATCAACAACCAGGCAAAATGGACCATCCAACCCGGTAAATACAACGATGCCGGTGATTTCAGCGAAGGGATGGCCCCGGTGCAGAACAAGATCAACTGGTACTGGGGATACATTAACACAAAAGGTGAAGAAAAGATACCGTTTGATTACAAACAAAAACCCGGGAAATTTTCTGATGGGCTCGCTGCTGTGAAGAATTCGGCTGATGATGTCGGATATATAGACCAAACTGGTAAAACCGTGATACCTTTTAACTTCAACGGGTACCAGACGAACGGTGATTTTAAAAACGGATATGCGGTCGCATATAGAAATAACAAGGGATATGAGATCATTGATAAAACCGGCAATACCGTGAAGAAGTTGAATTCAACCCAAGTGAAAATTCTGAAAAACGGATGGATTTGCTGGTATGAGGACCTGGGAACAAATTATACAATGACCTGGGGAATCCTTTCGCCGGAAGGGAATGAAATTCTGGCACCCGGATTTTTCAAATTCATCGGTGAATTTTCTAACGGCCGGGCCTGGGCGGAAGCAACCATCAACGATAAGATGGTAAAGGGATTCATTAATAATAATTTTGATTTTGTGATCATTCAGGAGACGGAATAATCGGATTATTCCGGACCCTGGCTGATTTTATATCCTGATGGTTAGTACAGATGCAAGTATAATAAAATGAAATATCCATACGAACAATGTTAATGCAAACCGCGGATGATAATAATGGATATTCCATGTGACCATTAAAATTTAAAATTATTAACAAATGAAATATCCATCCAAACATCGTTTATGCAAACCATGGATGATAATAATGGATATTCCATGTGACCAATGAAATATAAAATTATTGACACATGAAATATCTATACGAACATCTTTTATGCAAACCATGGATGATAATAATGGATATTCCATGTGACCAATGAAATATANAAATTATTGACACATGAAACCCGGGAACTTGATTATAGGCCTTCTGTTCATTGCACCGCTGGTTATCATCGTTGCTGGGTATCTGTCGTTCAGATACGATCAATCCTGCGACCTGAAGGTCCTCGATTCTGTTTCCCTCAGGGATGGCGATCTTGTATTCCGCAAGGGAATAAGCGTTGAAAGCTATACGGTGGTCATTTCAGGAACGGGTAATACTTATTCTCATATCGGGTTGATCATTATGAAGGGAGGAAAACCTTTTGTGATTCATATAGAACCCGGCAAAGCCTCAATGAAAAATGATATAGTGAAGAAAGAACCTTTAAATTCTTTCCTCGGGCCCGATAAAGCCAGCCATTTCGCCATTTACCGGTCAAACCTTGAGGGTGAAAAACTAAGGAAAGTCATATCACAGGCTAATGAATTCTACAATAACAGGTGCCGATTCGACAATTTCTATGATCTTGGGGAAGACCGGTTCCTCTATTGCACGGAACTGGTCCTGAAGGCGTTCAGTAAAGGAGATCCGCAGATCAACCGTCTTGCATTGAAACTCCAACCTGTCAACATCCTGGTATCAAGTCATAAAATACTTATGCCCGGAACATTTATCTCAAGTAATTTTTTTTACAGAGTCATTAATCAGTAAATAATAATTCACATAAAAACAGAAAAATGAAAAAGATCCATGTTTTTTATTTCATAGCAGGAATTCTGCTGAGTATTTATATAACTTCCTGCGGAGGAAGCGGAAGCATCCTCAGTAAATCGCCTTCCGATGTTGTAAAAGCATCGGTTAACGACATCATGGAACAGAAGTATTCAGATGCCGTCAAATACTTTGTCCGTAAAGACGGGGAAAAATTTACGGATCAGGATATTGCCAAGCTTAATGGACTCCTGTTGATGGTGTACCAGGAAGCCCAGGAAAAAAAAGGAGTCAGTGAGATTCAAGTCATCGAGGAAAAAATTGAACCCGACGGCACCAGTGCATATGTCAAGTATAAGCTGATCTTCAAGGACGGAACCGAAAAAGGCGCTGATTCGCATCTGAGAAAAGTCGATGGGAATTGGCTTATGATCATTGGTTGATTGAAGAACCTCGCGTTAAAGCGAGAGGATTCTCCGATACAAGAGGAATTTTTATTCTTTTGTTCGAATCTTGCAGGATTCAGTTGCAACGGTGAAAGAGCCTTGGTTTCAGGCTCTTTTTCTCCCATTACGGAGAGCAAATCCGGTGGGTGTTAACCCGGTAACTTGTTTAAATACATGATTAAAAGTTGATTTAGACCTGAACCCGGCGCTTTTGGAAATTCCCTCCATCGAAAAATTGTTAAAGTGATCGTCCAGGATCATTCTCCTGGCTTCTTCAACACGGTAACCGTTAATAAAAGCCGAAAAGTTAAAAGAATAATGTTCATTGATAAGCCTTGATAAATATGCTGTATTTGAATCAAGCATCTGTGCTGTATCGGCAAGGGTAAGATCTTCATTCAAATAAATTTTTTCTTTTATCATTAACTCTTCTAAACGGGTGATCAGATCTTCCTTCCCGTTCAGTTGAACAGACTGCTTATCTGCGATCGGTTTTAGTTCCGGTGGAAGTATCTTATTGTACGTCTTTAACCTGCGATTGTCGCCGGCTTTTTCAAGGGTGACCTTCTCCTGAATGAATCTGAGCGCCCTGACCTTCGGTTTCAGGTGTCTGCGGTAATATAACCATAGAAAACACCCTGCCATGCCGGCCACAACAACAATCAGTAGGATTATCATACCGGCGATCCTGATTTTTTTTTGTTTTTCCCTGGACTCAATATCTAGCTGTTTTATTTGTGCGACTTTTTTATCGGTCTCATACCGGATCATCATGTTTGCAACTTCTTGCTGCGCCTTCAGACTGAATATACTGTCCTTTACCGCATTGCGTAATTTCAGGTAATACAATGCTTTAACCTGGTCACCGCTGGCTTCATAGCAGGTGGAGAGTAGATTGTATGCCTGCTCCCATTGCGACCGGAAATTCGCCAGTTTTGAATAGTAAAGACCTTCGTCAAGCATCCTAATGGCTTCGGGATACTTTTTTAACATCATATTCAATTCTCCCATTGACAAATAAGTGCAGGCCATGGGAATGTAATCCTGATCCCTGGATGAAAAATTCAGGGCACGGGTGTAATAATACCCGGCCGAATCATATCTTTTCAGTTTAAGCCAGGTATCGCCGATATTGGTCAGGTTGAACGAATAACCTGAGCGAATGGTAAAGGTATCAAGGGAATTGATAGCCAGGGATTTTCTGTAGTATTTCATCGCCGAATCATACTCTTTTTGTTCGTAATACCTTGATCCGATAAGGTTATAAACATAGCCTTCACCTTTCAAATACTTTTCCTGCCTGAATAAACTTAACGCTTTTTCAAAAGACTTGAAACCTTCATTCCCGTTATGAGACTGGAAATAAAAACCCGATAGATTGCAGTAAAGATATGCGGCATCTATCAACAAATTTTCCTTTTCCTTGATCCTTAAAACCGTCAGGTAATAATAGACGGACTTGTCATAGCAGCCGGCATCTGCATACAGTAATCCCAGACCATAACAGCAGCTAGCCACGTGTGTTTCGTTTGTGGAATCCATTGTCAGTGCCTTCTTCAGTAAATCCAGGGCCTTGATCTTTTCACCCTTGTCAAGATAAATATGCCCCATTACGCTGTATCCTTTGGCTGTCAATGATCCGGAGTTAATCATCGTGCTTATATCCAATCCTGCCCTACAGAAATAGAAAGATGAGTCGAACATGTTTCTTTTCCGGTAATAAGAAGAAATGGCATAATATGCTTCGGCTTCGGCTTTTTTGTCCTTCAGTTTCCGGGCCAGGATGAGGGATTTCATCATATACGGATGTCCCTTGAGCGGGTAAAATGCATAAAACTCTCCATATATCGCTTGAAGAGTGGTCAACTGTTGTCGCGGATTGGCAGTATGCAGGCGGGAAAACAGGACTAAAGAATCTTCTTTCCCCGCCACTGAAAAGGAACAAAATGCAAAGATGAAGGGAAATATCAGGAACAGGAGCCTATGAAAATATCCGAAGGGAAAAGAGCACAATTTCCCGAACGATCCTTTGAACATAGCGAGTAAAATCTGGTAAATTGAGCTGTGGCAAAAGTACTTATTTTCATTTGAATCCAGGTCATTCAGGATTCCCGTTCGCTTAGCTCTATCCACCGGTTGGTCTTAATCTCTGTTTCTTCTAATATAGCAGCAAACCTTTCCGACTGCCTTTGTAATTCTTCTATACTCAAGCTCCCGGAGTGAAGGTTATATTCGATTCCTTGTTTTTCGGTCTCAAGCTCTCTGATCTCTTTTTCAAGACCCTCCAATTCGCGCTTCTCTTTAAACGATAATTTGTTGGTCAAAGAAGCTGCCGGTCTTATTGAATCAGGTTTTTTTACAGTTATCTTTTTTTGCCGTTGCTCATGTTTTTTCCGGTCCTTACTCCAGATTTTATATTGCGTATAGTTGCCCGGAAAATCTTTGATCGCACCCTCCCCTTCAAAGATGAACAAATGGTCGACAATCTTATCCAGAAAATACCGGTCATGCGTCACCACTACCACGCATCCTTTGAAAGCGGCAAGGTATTCTTCCAACACGTTGAGGGTTATAATATCGAGATCGTTCGTCGGTTCATCCAGGATCAGGAAATTCGGACTTCGCATTAATACGGTAACCAGATACAATCTCCGTTTTTCACCTCCGCTGAGTTTATATACCGGCTGATAATGCGAAGGATAGGGGAACATGAAGTAATTCAGAAATGCGGATGCCGAGATGGTATCTCCGTTTCCAAGTTTCACGACTTCCGCAATTTCCCTGACCACATCAATCACTTTGGTCTGATCATTGAACACAAGTCCTTCCTGCCTGTAATAGCCATATTGAATGGTCTCGCCTGTTTGAATATGTCCCTTCTGAGGCCTGACCCGTCCTGTAATGACATCAAGGAGTGTTGATTTCCCTGAACCATTTTTTCCGATAATCCCGATTTTTTCAAACCGTTTAAAGGTATAAGTAAAGCCTTTTAAAATCGCTTGCCCCCCCCAGCTGAAGGTAACATCGTTTATTTCCAGGATTTTTTTACCCATACGGGCGCCTTCAATGTTGAGGTTCAGACGATCCTCATAACCCTTATTTTCCGCTTTTTCTTTCAGGTCATAGAAGCTGTCAATCCGGGCCTTTGCTTTAGTGGTGCGGGCTTTTGGCATACGCCTCATCCACTCCTGTTCGGTACGCAGAAGGTTTTGTGCTCTTTCGATTTCTTTATTCTGAATCTCAACCCGTTCCGATTGTTTTTCTAAAAAGAAGGAGTAGTTTCCTTTGTATCTATAGATCGCAGCATTTTCCATTTCAAGAATTTCGTCGCATACCCTGTCAAGGAAATACCGGTCATGGGTTACCATCAGTAATGTGATACTTGTTTTTACAAGGTACTCCTCCAGCCATTCGATCATCTCAACATCCAGGTGGTTGGTGGGTTCATCGAGTACCAGGAATTGAGGATTGGTGATCAGGGCTTTGGCCAGGGCTACCCGTTTTTTCTGTCCCCCGGAAAGTTCGTTGATCCGCTGGTCCAGGTTTGGCAGCTTCAGCTGAGTCAAAATCTGTTTCACCCGTGTTTCATATTCCCAACCCTGAATTGCATCCATCGCCTGGATGGCACTGTTGATTGCCTCTTCATCGCCTGTATGGATCACATGTTCATATTGAAGAATAGTGCGTTGAATTTCATTGGCATGAAAATACACCTCTTCAAAGACGGTGAGACCGGGAGTTAATTCAGGTTCCTGCATCAGGTATGCAAAAGAATCCTTGCAAAAATGGGTGACGGTGCCTTCATCACAAGGCTCCAATCCTGCAATGATATTTAACAAGCTTGTTTTTCCTGCTCCATTGCGTGCAATGAGTGCTACCTTCTGCCCTTTGCTGATGGTAAACGAGATATTCTCAAACAGTTCTTTTTCACCATAGGAACGGGCGAGGTTTTCAACGTTGAGGACAGACGACATAGTGAAAAGATAGGAACGGCAAAGATAGGGATAATGTGCATCTTGAGCTGCGGGGTAAGCTGGTAAAAAATATTCCGTTTTGATCGGAACATCCCGACATTTTAAATGCAAGGTTCTTCATATCAGGAATAAAATCCTAATTTTACACCGGAAGTATGAAAATGAAAAAAATTGATTAATATTACCTGTTGGTTGATCAAATACATTGTTCTATGTTTATATTAATGATTGTTGTGTTTATCGTTGGTTACACAGCCATTGCATTAGAGCATCCGCTAAAGGTAAATAAAACGGCTACCGCGCTCTTTTTAGCCGTTGTCTTATGGGTTTTATTCGTCATCGGCGGAGAACAGATCCTGGTCAGCGATCTTCCGTTCCGGGAGTACCTTCAGAAAAACCCGGGAGGCAGTTTCTTTGACTGGCTGTCGCACCACGCACTTTTACTGCATCTTGGTGAGATATCAGAGATCATATTCTTCCTGATGGGTGCCATGACGATTGTCGAACTGATCGATTCGCATGAAGGATTCCGGATCATAACCGATAAGATTACCACCACAAATAAAGTTAAACTCCTCTGGGTGATCAGCATCATTACCTTCTTCCTTTCAGCAGTATTGGACAATCTCACCACCTCCATCGTTATGGTCGCGTTGCTGCGTAAACTGATCGGCGATAAGAAAGAACGGTGGTTTTATGCTGGTATGGTGATCATAGCCGCCAACAGTGGAGGAGCCTTCAGTCCGATCGGTGATATTACCACCATCATGCTCTGGATCGGAGGACACGTCACCACGGTCAATATCATATTGAAAACCTTCGTCCCCAGTGTCCTTTCCATGGTTATTCCGCTTTCGCTCATCTCTCTTTCGATGAAAGGTAACCTCCAAAAAATTCCACCGAGGGTTGTTGAACATAGTCAAAATCCCACCACAGTGTTCGAAAGAAATCTGGTATTTTTTCTGGGTATTTGTTCCCTCTTATTTGTTCCGGTGTTCAAGACTGTTACCCATCTTCCTCCCTATATCGGTATCCTTCTTGGCCTAAGTGTTCTCTGGATCGTAACAGAGATCATGCATAAATCGAAAAATGAAGAAAGTCGTTCCAGAGTCACCGTAGCCAGTGTGCTTCGCAGGATTGACACCCCCAGCGTTCTCTTCTTTCTTGGCATTCTGCTTGCCGTTGCTGCCCTTCAGACCGCAGGGCATCTTGACCTTCTGGCTAAAATTCTCGATGAACATGTGGGCAATCTTTATGTGATCAATGTGATTATCGGATTCCTTTCATCGGTCGTCGATAACGTTCCGCTTGTTGCAGGTGCCATGGGGATGTATCAAAACGCCTTTGTTCCCGATCATTATTTTTGGGAAATGTTGGCTTATTGTGCGGGGACGGGAGGAAGTATTCTCATTATCGGCTCAGCGGCCGGAGTTGCTGTAATGGGTATGGAAAAAATTGATTTCATCTGGTATCTGAAGAAGATCTCCTTGTGGGCGTTAATCGGTTATCTGGCCGGAGCCATTGCATACTGGGTCATGAATGTTCTGGTGTTTCATTCATGAAAGAAGGCCGGTTTGGAGTGATCTGATCAAGCCAGCCCGATTGGTCATCCCTGATCAGCAATTAAAAAATAAAAAAAGTCCTCCTGGATTGATCAAGATCGATTGGTGAAACAAAAAAGCCATCTTGTGAGATGGCTTTATCATATCAGGCGGAAAATATGTGGGATTATTCAAAGTCAGCTTCTGCCGGTGTAACCGGTGCCAGCATTGTAATGTCAATGTTTTTTACCTCAGGGCTGTCATTAAAATCGGCTATTGCCGGGATTACGGGAGCCAGATCGTCAATTGATATCATTTCTGAAGGCATATCATTAAAAGTTGCTTCTGCAGGTGTGACCGGGCTAATATTTATCAGGGAGATGGTATTACACTCGTTTGCCACAGGGGTCGATGTGATATCATTGCTTGCAAAAAGAATTCCTGCATGAAGGGTAAGCGTTGCTGTGATGATGGTGATTATTGCTTTCATTTTTTTCGTTTTGCGATGTTGATGAAGCAAAAATAATATGGAATGAAAGGGCGGCACAGAAGTTATCGGCCGGCTATGGGGATAACCCGGTAAAGGAGGTAAAATGGCGGATGAAAATGGCTTCCTGCAAAAAAGAAATGCCCGCTCAACCGAGCGGGCATTTCATCCAATGTGATCATTGGCCTATTTCCTGGCAAAGCAGTTTTTATCCTACTTCTTTTTGGGTGCAGCTTTCTTAACTACTTTTTTGGTGGCGGCTTTCTTAACTACTTTTTTGGGGGTAGCTTTTTTGGCTGCCACTGTTTTTTTAACCACTTTTTTTGGAGCAGCTTTCTTAACTACTTTTTTGGGAGTAGCCTTTTTGGCTGCCACTGCTTTCTTTACCACTTTTTTGGGTGCAGCTTTCTTGACAACTTTTTTTACTGATTTTGCCATAGGTTTTTTTTTAATGTTTGCGTAAAGTTAAAGGTTAAAAAATATTGTAAAAACATTTATTCAAAATTTTATCATAAAAATATGAACAGGCTGTTCATGAAAATTTTGCTGCTTGTAACCATTACGTATTCATACATATAACAATTATATAAAAGAAAATGTTAATATTGCATCTTCCTTGTCGCTATTGAAATATGAAATTATTAACATATTAAATAACCATCCGACTATCGTCCCTGTAAACCGTGGATGATAATAGGTGAAATCTCCAGTCCGGAACATCATTACGACGTAAATGAAAAACCGGATCAAACCTGTTCCGTTTCTAAATTAATAATGAAAAAGCCATGAATTCTGATAAAGCAAAACTAAATCCCAGAAAAGTATTCTGGAAATGCGGAACCTGTTCTCAAGCAATGTTTCATTTATTGAACCACGAATTTGGCAATCCGAAAGCCGGTGAAGAAAAAGCATCTGATTTATTGGCCGGAGGTATCGCTCAAAAAGGTCAGCAATGCGGAATGCTTTGGGGTGGCGCTTTGGCTGTTGGCGCAGAATCATTTCGCAGATACGGCAACCAAAGTAAGGCCATAGCTTCGGCTATTACAGCCTCCCAACACCTTGTTGAGTCATTTGCTAAAAGAACTAAATCCGTTAATTGCCGGGACATAACCGGAGTTAACTGGGAAAAGAAACTCGATCTGACTTTCTATATGGTCAAAATTATTATGCAGGGTTTTATTTATAGCCCTTGTTTCAATCTTATCGTAAAATGGACCCCCGAAGCCATTCAGGCCGCCAATAAGGGGCTCTCTGAAAAAACCATTCAGAGTCGACCCGGCATGAGTTGTGCAACAGAGGTTTTAAAAAAAATGGGTGCATGCGACGAAGATGCGATCACTGCAGCCGGTTTTGCAGGAGGAATTGGTTTAAGTGGAAACGCATGCGGAGCATTAAGTGCGGTAATTTGGTACAAGATGCTTGACTGGGGTAAAAAACATCCCGGTAAAAAACCCACGTTTTTTAATAATCAGGACATACAAGGAATATTAAAAGAATTCAATATTCAAACCAACTCGGAGATGCGCTGCAACAAGATTTGCGGAATGCAATTCAAATCACTTGATGAACATTCAGAGTATATAAGAAACGGCGGTTGCGGTAAGCTGATAGATTCTCTAGCTAAATTATGAATCCCGTAAGTTTATTATCTTTTTAATTTCATATATGTTGTATGAAACCATTTATATCTTTTTATAATATGCAAGACCAGAAAAACAATCAGGACTAACGTAAGTTTATCGTGTATTTCAATAAAATGGATCCGGGAAACACTCATGCTTCCAGATAAATCAATAAACCAGGGAATAAGACCGGTTATAGCCACCAGCAGAAACAACACCGATAATATCATTACCTGTCTGTTTTTCCCAATCAGATGCTTGGCAATTACAACCCGGTACCATTTCCAGTGTACATAGGTATGATATATTATAAGCAATAAAAAGAGGACAATAATGGATTTATGGATCGTTGACCAGTCAGCATGGTTGAAGCCGCATACGATCTTGTTTGTATCAATCTCCCTCAGCTGCTCATATTGCATCGATGGTGTCTGCATTCCATGCGATTCGACGGGATGTCCGTTTGTTCCGCCCATATGAAATCCTATTTGCAATACCAATCCCGAGAAAATCACTACCAATCCGGAAATAAGCAACAAATTATTGATGATAAAATCATTGAAAGCACGGTGTTTTTGTTTTTCAGTTTTTTGTTCTGACCGGTTAGTTATTGAATAGGCACCATGTTGGCATACGTTAACACAATTTAAACATCCTGTGCAGGCATCCGGCTTAACAATCAATGCGTGCTTATGCCAGGGCAAATCTACCTTATTAATGACCTGATTTGGGCAATTCTCAATACAGATCCAGCATGCTTTACACTTTTGTTTGTCGAGTTGAACATACGGTGTTCTGGCAGGTTCGCGGTTAAAGAATCTCTGTTTCATTTGTTAATGATTTTTAATTCCAATGGTCAAATGAAATATCCATTATTATCATCCGCGGTTTGCATGAACGTTGTTCGTATGGATAGTTCATATCATGATCCGGTCTGCGCAAAATTACCTCAGGCCGGAATAATCTGCCAATAACAATTGTTAAGAAATGACCCCTATTTTCTGTTTCTGATCCTGCTTAACGAAATGGGGGTTATACCCAGATAGGAAGCGATATAATGTTGCTTGACCCGTCTGATGATTTCAGGATGGTTTTTAAGTAAGTCTTCATACCGCTCCCGGGGTGAATCTTTGATCATGGAAAGAAAGAGCAGGGAATAATTTCTGAACCGCTGAAAAAGTATTTCCTGAAACTTTTCCTTCATCTGAGGAAAAATCTGTTGTATCTTTTCGAAATCATTTTTGCTGATCGAAACGATTGTCGAAGGTTCGATGCTTTCAAGCGTGAACATCCCGGGCTGCCCGCTTAAAAAACTTTCAATGGAAGCAACGGCTTGTCCTTCAAAAAAGAATTGGAAGGTTATATCCTTTCCGTTTTTATTAAACCATAACCGCAGGCCGCCTTTCCTGATAAAATGAATATGATTTGATATTTCTCCTTCCTTTAACAAGATCGTCCCGGAAGGAATTTTCCTTTCAACAAATAAATCCTGAGATAGTAACGGATTTGCTTTTTCGTTTTTTATTTTGTCTATCAATTGGTCAATCATCATCCGGAAAATATTTGGATTCAATATACACAAAATTCCCTGACCTTCTCCTTTCCCGGAAAAAAGTTTATAAATCGGAAAAAAATCCTTTATTTACATAATAAATAAAAAGTACTTTTAACCGGTCTGAAAATTAACCCTGCGAATATGAAACCGTTTAAATTTATCATTTTTCTGCTATTGTTGTCGGGATTATCCGTTCAACTGCCGGCAAAGGATTATAAAGCCTCGCTCTTTGGTATTAAATCCGATGGGATAACTTTAAACACCACATCCATCCAGAAAGCCATTGATTATATCAGCGAAAATGGCGGCGGCAGACTGGTCTTTTATGTAGGACGGTATCTTACCGGTTCCGTTTTTATGAAAGAAAATGTGACAATACAACTCCAGGAAGGCGCTGTCATTGTCGGTTCCACCAATCCATTCGACTACGAAAAAGTTTTAACTCAACCTGCCCTTATCCTTGCGCATAACCAGAAGAATATTGGCATAACCGGTAAGGGAGTCATTGACGGACAAGGTTTTATCCTGGCAAATAATATAATTGATCTGGTCTATAAAGGGTTGATCAGGGATGACCTGATCGATGACAGACCCAGTGCAAGTCGTCCTTTTGATATTTATTTCAGAGGATGCCATAATGTTACGATTCAGGGGATCACCCTTAAAGACCCCTGTGCCTGGACCCTGGTGAACGAACAATGTAAAAATGTCGTGATCAATCAGGTAACTCTCGATGCGAAAGCATACTGGAATAATGACGGGATTGATATTGTTGACTGTGACAGCGTGCGCATCACAAATTCATATATTGACGCTGCTGATGACGGAATATGTTTAAAATCGCAGGACCCCGGTTGTATTTGCCAGAACGTTTATATTCACCACAATACGATACGTTCCAGCGCCAATGGCATTAAATTCGGTACAGCTTCATTCGGTGGCTTGAAAAATGTTAAAATCATCAATAACCTTGTTTTTGACACTTATCGTTCGGCAATTACTCTTTCGTCCGTTGACGGTGCAACCGTTGAAAATATTATGGTCGACAGTCTGCGGTCGATAAATACGGGAAATGCGATCTTTCTCTGTATTGGTGAACGGCAAAAGGGAAAAAAGGGCAAAATGAGCAACATCCGTATTTCCAATGTGTATGCCGAAGTTCCTGCTACTAAGCCCGATGCGGGCTACCGTTACGAAGGTCCTGTGGAGGATATGCCACGCAATATTTCTCCTGCTTCTATTGTTGGGATGCCTGATGCCGTGATAGAAAAAGTGATTTTGAGAAATATTGAAATTCATTATCCCGGAGGCGGAAATGCAAATTTTGCCAACGTTGACCTGAATAAATTGGACTCAATACCTGAAGTGCGGGGCAAATATCCTGAATTCTCGATGTTCAAGGAACTTCCGGCATGGGGATTTTATATCCGCCATGCAAAAAATATCACTTTCGAAAATGTTACCATGACCTGTAAGAAAAAAGAATTCAGGAAAGCGGTTGTTCTTAGTGATGTTCAGGGTGCTGCTTTTAAGGCACTGAAAATAACCGGTGATCCCGGCAATGAAAAAGATCCTGTTTATTCTTATAAATCAAACGGGGTGGTCATTGAAAAATAGCAATTGACGAACCTCGCGTCAGAAAGCGGAGTATCGTTAAAATCAAAAATACTATTATGAAGGAATATATTGCATTAGATATTGGAGGGACCAAGTTCATGGTAGCCTCCTATACGGAAACTTTAAAAGAAATAAAACGTGTTAAGTACGATACTCCCGAAGATTTTAATGAAGGGATAAATCTTCTTTTTAAAATGATCGTCGAAGTTTCGGAAACAAGTAAAATAGGTGGCATCGGAGCCGCCATCGGAGGTCCGCTTGATCCTGTTAAAGGTATTGTGTCGCCTTTGCATCAGCACCAATGGAGAAATATTCCGCTTAAAGATATTATGGAAAAAAAATGGGGGTGTCCTTTTAATGTCGATGTAGATACGAATGTTGCTGCTTTGGGCGAATATCATCTTGGAAAATATGAGCATGAAAAGTTCCTTTACATCACATTAAGCACCGGTATGGGAGGGGGATATATTATCAACGGTAAAGTTTACCGCGGATTTAATGGTAATCATCCTGAGGTCGGGCATCAGACAATCAATTTCAAGTGCAAATATCCGGAAAAAGTCAAATGTGAATGTGGTTCACCCGATTGTATAGAAGCCCTGGTATCAGGGAATGCAATAAAAAGAATCTATAATAAACCGGCGGAAGAGCTTAACCAGGAGGAATGGAGTGAAGTGATATATAATCTCGGACAAGGTTTAAGAAATATTGCAACCATTATGACTCCCGATATCATAGTTTTCGGAGGAGGAATCTCTTTTGGAGCAGGTGAGCCGTTTATACGAAAAATTGAAGCGGAAATGAAAAAACAATTAACACTTGTAAAACCACCACGGCTCGCATTATCAAAGTTAGGATATGATACAGCCATTGCAGGAGCCGCTTATATTGCGATGAATGGATTTTAAAACAAAAATAATTTTAAAGTTATAAAGTATGGATACACAGAAACAAAAAGTAGTTCTCGGTAAGTTATTACCGGTGTTGTTTGGTTTTTATGTGATGGGTTTTGTTGATATTATTGGTGCTGCAACAAAATATGTAAAAGATGATTTCAACCTGTCAAACAGCATTGCCAATACGTTACCATTGATGTTGTTTGTATGGTTTTTTATAATGTCAATCCCTACAGGTATCCTTCAGGATAAAATTGGCAGAAGAAAAGCGTCCTGCATTGGTATCGGTCTTACCGGGCTCGGGATGATAATTCCGCTGATCTCCTATTCTTTTTATTCGGTCATCGCAGGATTTATCTTACTTGGAATTGGTAATACCATCGTACAAGTGTCATTAAATCCCCTGATGCTTTTTGTTTCGCCAGCCGAAAAATATACCGGTTTCCTGAGTTTGTCTCAGTTTATCAAAGCTATCGCATCTTTGCTCGGACCATTGATCACGACAGCATTTTTTATCTATACCCAAAACTGGAAATACATATTTCTTGTTTATGCCATATTATCGGCTTTATCTTTATTATGGCTCTATTTTACACACATAGAGGAACATCCTCAAAAAGAAATAAGACCGACCTTCCAAACATCCTTCAAATTATTATTCTCAGATAAGATGGTTTTCCTGATGGTACTTGGTATTTTTCTTTCAGTAGGGATCGATGTCGGAATGAATGTGAGCATACCGGAATTCATGGGCAAGAAATTTTCCATGACGCGTGAGTCGGCCACCAATATCATAAGCATTTACTTTGCTGCAAAGATGGCCGGTACTTTCCTTGGCTCCATATTGCTGACAAGACTCTCAAACAGAAAATTCTTCATCTGGACCATGGTATTGACCCTTCTGGCATTCGGAGGCATCTACAGCGGGATATCAAAAGATTTTGTGATCACCATGATTTTTATAGCAGGATTAGGCGCATCAAATGTATTTGCACTTATTTTTTCGCTGACCGTACAGCGTATGCCTGAACGCTCCAATGAGCTTTCAGGATTGATGATAATGGCGGTTTCGGGCGGAGCTGTGATCCCTTTGTTCATGGGATTCGCGGTGGATGTTTTCGGAACGAATGGTAATATTCATATTTTATCCTTGTGTGCCATCTATTTATTCTTCCTCGCTATTATCAATATGTCGAAAAGGAACAAAGTTAATAACACAAATTAAGGATTGGAATTTAACCATATCAACCCTTGATTAGCATCAGTAATTCTTTATTGGTATTTTTAAACCTAATTATTCCTGCTGATGAAAAAACCGATATTGGTTCTGTTGATGTCAGCCGGCATCTTCATTGCAGAAGGACAAAATAATAATACTTCCTTAACAGAGAAAAACGCGGTCAATCCTGTTGTTTTTGCCATAGGTCATGCACATTTAGATCCGGTATGGCGCTGGAATAAAGAGGAAGGATATGCAGAAGTGTTTGCGACATTCCGGTCGGCGCTTGACAGGATGAAAGAATATCCTGGTGTGGAATTTATATCAAGTTCCGCACAATTTTATGAGTGGGTTGCAAACACGGATGCCAATATGTTCAACGAGATAAAAAAAAGAGTTGATGAAGGTAGATGGAATATTGTCGGAGGATGGTGGATAGAGCCGGATTTGAATTGCCCGTTGGGAGAATCGCTTATACGACAGGGACTATACGGACAAACTTTTTTTCAGAAGAATTTCGGTAAAAAAGCAAAGGTTGGTTTCAATCCCGATTCGTTCGGCCATCCATGGACATTGCCGCAGATCCTGAATTTGCAGGAAATGCCGGCTTATTGCTTTATGCGTCCGACGATCAATGAAAAACCCGACATACCGGCACCATTATTCAACTGGCAAGGTCCGGACGGGTCTAAAGTATTAGCCGTACAAATAGCCGGTTCATACAATTCCGGAAAAAGTGAATATTTTGCAGCATCTATTGAAAAAATAAAGGAGCGTTATACAAAATACCTTCCTGAAATAGATGTATTCCCTTTCTTTTACGGAGTCGGCAATCATGGAGGCGGACCGACAATTGCAAATATTAATAAACTAACAGAACTGGCTGCAGGAAAATATCCGAACATGCGCTTTGGTACGCTGGAAGGCTTTGTCAGCCAAATTAAACCGATGCAAAATTCATTTTCAATACTCAATGATGAATTACAGCATCATGCCCGTGGCTGTTACTCTGCTTGTTCAGATGTGAAGATGTGGAACCGCCGGGCAGAAATTGCCTTATTATCAGCAGAAAAAATATCTTCACTCACAACGGTACTCTTTAACATGCCGGATGTAACTGCCCGGCTGAGAGACTCGTGGAAAAAAGTCTTGTTCAACCAGTTTCATGATATATTGGCAGGCACGTCAATCGAACCAGCATATATTGATGCACATAATGATCTCGGGTATGCCATGTCAGAAGCAAAAGATATTCAATCGACAGCCATGCAGGAATTAGTAATGAATGTTAATACGGCCGACACTGCATTTAAAAACTCCACTCCTTTTATAGTTTTCAATCCATGCTCATGGGCTGTAACAACTTATATCCACGTGGAAATGGAAAAAAACGATAACAGGATTTCCCCTGTGCTTTATAATGCTGCCGGGAAAGAAGTGCCGTACCAGGAAGTCAGAACAGCCGGTGCCAGGGTAAAGTGGAGAATCAGCGCCCTGTTTGAAGCTGAAATACCTGCCTTCGGATATGAGATCTTCAGAATGGATTTTAGTAATAGAAGGGAACCGGTAAAATCATTTGAAAAGGGGATGGTAACGGAAAATTCACTGGAAAATGAATTTGTAAAAATAATCTTTGACAAGCAAACCGGCTACATAAGTTCTTATTTTGACAAGAAAAACAACCGTGAATTATTATCAAAACCCGGAGCTGTTCCTATCGTCCTGAATGATCCCGGCGATACATGGGGGCATATTATCGAGGCTTATAACCAGGTAACGGGACAATTTGAAAAACCTGAATTCACCATCCTGGAAACAGGTCCCGCGCGAGCCTCATTACAGATAAAAACGTACTACGGTAATTCGTTTATAATACAAAACTTTTCTTTACACAAAAATTCCGGGGAACTGGATTGCATGGTGACACTCGATTGGCATGAAATACAAAAGATGCTTAAAATAAGCTTCCCGACGGTGTTGACGGAAGGCAAACTGACTTATTCCATTCCATACGGATTTATTGAACGACCGATGAATGGCAATGAAGAACCCGGCCAGACATGGATTGACATAAGCGGAAACGACCCCGGTGGAACATTTGGAATATCGTTGCTGAATGACAGCAAATGCGGTTATAGTGCAAAAAACGGAGATATGCAATTGACCGTTCTACACAGTACCGCCTGGTCGCATCATATCCCCGACACTATTCATCCGAATGATGGTTACCGGTACATGGAACAGGGAATTCATGAATTTACCTATAAGCTTATACCTCATACCGGCGACTGGCGGGATGGAAATATTGCCGGAAAATCAGAGGAGTATCTGATGAAGCCAATAGTATTTCTTACCAGTAACCACACAGGCTCATTGCCGAAAAAGAATTCTTTTATCACCCTCACCGGTAAGGGCATTTCCGTTTCAGCAGCCAAAATAGCAGAGGATGGAAACGGCTGGGTGCTTCGTTGTATTGAACTTAATGGAAAAGAAACAAAAGCGGGAATTGAGATCAAGTCATTAAATAGATCTGTTGATTTTACAATGAAACCATGTGAAATTAAGACCTTCCTGATACCGGTCAACAAAATCGCCGGAGGATTTAAAGAAGTGAATGTCCTTGAGGACCAGTAATGGCTACTCTTATCGGATTATCCAATGATAATATAGATTTTTGTCAATTATATTAAATGATAAACCACAATTTTAGCTATGATAAAAAGAAAAACTGAAGAAGGCGTTCCGGCCAACCGTGCAGGAACAAACGATCCTGAAATAAGGGCGAACTGGCATGACGGATTTATTTTTAAGGACGAGAGTCTCATTTTCGAGCTGATCAGGGTCATGTCAAAAGCAACGGAACATGGATCGGATATTGGGGAATCACTTGCTGCGGCTTTTCTCATCAAACAAAAGGAAGGTGATCAGCAAGCACTTCTTAACGCATGGTACGAAGTGTGGAGAAAACTGGGAGAGCGCATCGAGAAAATTGCCGACGAATGCCTGGCAAGCGGCCGCATGGTAAGTGCACGGGATGCCTACCTCAGGGCTTCTGAATATTATCGAAGCGCCGACTTTTATTTGCACGATAACCCGGCAAACCCTGCCATCCTTCAATTATGGGACAAGATGTTTTTGTGCTTTGAAAAGGCCAGAAAACTTTCCATCCCCACCTTCGAGTTAATTCAGATTCCTTATGAAGGGACTATGCTTCCTGGTTATTTCTGCCCGGCGGGCTCAGGGAGAAAAAGGGCTCCCACGATAATAATCCACCAGGGATTCGATGGAACCATCCAGGAGTTGTATCTTGGTTATGGAAAGGATGCCGTTCGGAGAGGTTACAATTGCCTGTTGTTCGAAGGTCCGGGCCAGGGCAGCGTAATCAGGAAACAAGGACTCCCTTTCAGGTATGACTGGGAAAAGGTAGTGACACCGGTAGTTGATTATGCAATAAAGAGAAGCGATGTTGACGCAAAACGCATTGCCCTGATCGGACTGAGTATGGGTGGATACCTGGCGCCAAGGGCAGCGGCTTATGAGCACAGGCTTGCAGCGCTGGTTGCCAATGAAGGTATACTCGACAACTACGCCACCACCTATCAGCGGCTTGGCATGAAGCGGGATGAACTTCTTCAGCTTGTACGGGAAAAACCGGATGAAATAAATGCAGCATCCGCTCAGGCTGCGAAAGGAAATATTACCTCTTTTTGGGCGCTTTCGCATGGCATGTGGACCTTTGCAGCTAAAAGCCCTGCAGAGTTTTCCCTGAAGCAGTCAAAGATGACACTTGCCGGTTGCACCCATCTCATCTCCTGTCCCACACTGGTCATTGATTCAGATGCTGAGCAATTTTTCGGTGGACAGCCAAAACAACTTTATGATGCACTGCAATGTCAGAAAACCTATCTTGTTTTCAAAACAGGCGAGGGCGGCGAACTTCACTGTCAGGCAGGCGCACAACTCCTGGCCAACCAGCGTATCTTCGATTGGCTGGATAAGACCTTAGCAGCCATCCCCGGTTAAAAGAACGTACGTCTTGTCCTGAAAAAGAAGTCGAAGGAACAATGAAGCAACCGTCGACTGTATTCTGGAAAAGTTCCATTTTGAAGAACCTCGCGTTAAAACGTGAGGATTATCCGATCCGGGCGGAATTTGTATTTTTTTACTCGCTCGTGAGATTCATAATATATTTTATAGAAGTAAATATTGAAAAGAAGCCGGTCATCCGGAAAATTTGTAATTTTAATCGCTATTTTTGTGCAATAAACAAAACACGTATATGAAATATCCATCCGTAAAGCATTCCTGAAAACCCGGAATGATAATAATGGATATTTCATATGACCATTCAATGTAAAATAATCAACAAATGAACAAAATGATTTTTGTATTGGCTTTCCTTGGACTTGCAATTTCATCCCGGGCGCAGGAATGCAAGATCGACACGAAGGCCGTCGTACTTCTCGATCATATGAGCGCCATCATCGGGGATCTCCAATCCTGTTCATTCCGGCTTGACGTTGCAAGCGATGTAGCCGATCCGGAACTCGGCCTGGTCACCGTTCACGGAGTCGACAAGGTCTGGTTTTCCGGTCCGGATAAAATGTGCATCGAATCCCTGGGAAAGGCAGGACACCGGGGTTACTGGTACAACGGACGCACCCTGACATGGTATTCGTTCACGGAGAATAATTATGTTGTCATCAACGTCCCGGGAAAGACGATTGCAATGATCGATTCGGTAAACAACATGTACGGGATTGACTTCCCCGCAGCCGATTTCTTCTACCCGGCACTTACCGACGACCTGATCAGTTCGAGTGAAAAGATCTCGTATATTGGCAGGACCACCATCGATAATAAATCCTGTTTCCTGATCTCGGCCAGCAATAAGGATATGACCGTACAGATCTGGATCACCGATGAAGTGTTGTCGCTTCCTTTGAAATTCGTGATCAGTTACAACGGGGGTAAGAACACGCACCGGTATGAAGCCACTTTCTCCGACTGGCAGATCAATCCGGACCTGCCCGGTAGTATGTTCGAATTTGCACTTCCTCCGGGAGCGCATCAGGTATCGGTTCTTCCCGGGAAATGAACAAGTGAAGAACAAACAGGATTATGAAATTTAAAAGCATTAACAGATGAAAGCAAAATCAATAAAAAACACCCTTCCGGTCCTATTCTTTTTAGTATCGGTAATTCTCTTTGTTCCTGAATCAGTGTTTTCCCAGCGAATGGGGGGACACGGCGGCGGCAAGACCAGCGGTGGCGGCGGTAACAACCGCTCCATAAACGGCGGCAGCCGAACCTCCGGAGGATCCCGTAATTTCAATTCGGGTAACCGGCAGGGAAGAACCGGTGAGGGAACCCGCGATGCCAGCAACGTTAACCGGCAGGGAAAGACCGGCGAGGGAACCCGTGATGCCAGCAACGTTAACCGGCAGGAGACCAACGTCAACAACAGGGACGTCAGCAACAGCCAAACCACTAACGTGAACAGGTCGACCACCAACGTCAACGTCAATTACACAAATAATGTGGCGGTACGCGTGAATCCCGCCCCTTATCCCCGGCCACCCTACGCTTATGGCGGATACCATTACGCATGCTACCATCCGTATGCTTATCACCCTTATACTCCTTTTTTCTGGGGACCGGCCTTTCACCCGGTAGGTTTCTTTATCGCCACAATGACCGCAACTGCCATCTTGATCAATGTCGCCAGTCAACAATATTATTACGATCAGGGAGTCTACTATAAGCAGACGAGTGGCGGTTACGTGGTGGTTCAGGCACCCCCCGGAGCCACCATTAAAGTACTGCCCGAAGGCTCCGAAACCGTTGTTGTCAACCAAACTACGAACAACTACTACTACGGCGGAACCTATTATGAGAAATCCGACAGCGGTTACACCGTGGTCAATCCCATGGCCGGTTCCGTGGTCTCAAAACTTCCTGAAGGAGGTGAAGAGGTAAAAATCGGCGATGTCACCTATGTGAAAGTCGGGGATACCTATTACCAGCCGATCAAGAAAGATGGCAAAGACATGTACGAGGTCGTAAATGTGACCAAAGATAAGTAGTTGCCAACCGGAATATACTGAATGACTGTACGGGCGATTCCGCGTACCGACGGTCTGTTCAGGTAATCAGAGTAAAAGATCAACGATCCTGTCAAGGATGCCTGCGGGAAAAGCATTCATAGTAATCACTGTCTTCTAACTCTTGACGTCCATCACGTCCATCACGATCATCACGTCATCACGATCATCACGATCATCACGATCATTACATTCATCACCAACAACATCATGCCGGGGATAAATACTAAAACCATCAGGGAGATTACCGGCCACCAGAAGGACAGCGTCTTTAACAAGTACGTGAAGATCTCCGAAGAGTTTAAAATCCGGAAATGGCGAGGACCCGGGATAGTATTCCACAACATGTTATTAAGAAGAAGCCAGCCGGAGAGCGAAAAATTTCCGAATAAATGTTTACACAAAATGTTTACCAAATTGGATTATTTCTGTGCATATGTTCTTAAAAATGTATTATCTTTGCACTTTTAGGAACCAATAATGTAATCCGGGATACATTTTATGGAACGTAAGATCGAGAAAAAACTGATCGACTGGAAAAATAGTTCTTCCCGATTGCCATTGATTTTACAAGGAGCGCGGCAAGTCGGTAAAACATACAGTTTGCTTCAATTCGGGCGCAAACATTATAAAAATACCGCCTATTTCAATTTTGAAAGCAGTAGTGAACTGCATGGCATTTTTGACCGTGATCTTTCTCCCTCCAGGATTCTGAGGGAACTTTCTGCCTATATATCAGAACCAATAGTACCCGGGGATTCCCTAATCATTTTTGACGAAATACAAGCTTGTGAAAGAGCGTTGACATCATTGAAATATTTCACCGAAGAGGCTCCGGAATACCACCTGGCTACAGCCGGTAGTCTTTTGGGTGTATCCATTAACCGCCAGCGTCATTCATTCCCTGTAGGAAAAATCGAGCTCTTGACGATGCGTTCTCTTGACTTTGAGGAATTCCTGCTTGCACTTGGGAAAGAAAATGCAATTTCAATCATCCGCGAAGCGTATGGAAGCAATGAGGCATGCAGCCTTCATGAAACCTTTCTTGACGATTACAGGGTTTTCATCGGGATCGGGGGTATGCCGCAGGTTATCAATGAATTCATCCTGAACAAGGACTACAATATGGTCATGGCAAAGCAGAATGACATCATCAATGCCTACATCGCCGATATGGCGAAATATGCAGGACCATCGGAAACTGTGAAGATCATCGCTGCTTTTAAAAGTGTACCTGCTCAGCTGGCGAAGGAGAACCGGAAATTTCAGTATAAAACCATTAAAAGCGGTGCAAGGGCAGTTCATTATGAATCGACCCTTGATTGGCTCTCTGCTTCAGCAATGATAACCAAATGCACAAAAGTATCGACCGGACAAGCTCCGCTTACTGCTTTTGCAGAAGCTTCATCTTTTAAATTATATATGGCGGATACGGGTCTTTTATGCGCCGGATATGGCATTTCTCCGGAAGTATTTCAAAGCGAACCTCAAGCCTGGAAAGGAATTAAAGGAGCATTAACGGAAAATTACGTTGCATCAGCGCTGGTATCTAACGGATATCTGCCCTATTACTGGGAGTCGAAAGGGAAAGCTGAAATTGATTTTTTAATTCAAACGAAACATGGTGCGGTTATTCCGGTAGAGGTGAAATCCGCCGGGAATGTAAGATCGAAAAGTTTACTGCAATTTATCTCCAGATACAATCCGCAATATGCAATACGAATCTCCGCAAAGAACTTTAGTTTTGAGAATAAAATTAAATCTATCCCTCTATACGCTGTTTTTTGCATTGATTTTTAATCCTTCTATTCAGTGGTGGGTTGAATCCCGCGAGCGCATTCCCCGCTGTTTACCGCGGGTTTAGCGAGCAAAAAAATAAAAATTCCGCTTGGATCGGAGAATCCTCGCGTTAAAACGCGAGGTTCTTCAATAGACTTCACTTTCAACGAACCCGATTGCTTTCAGGACTTCGGCATTGTTATCAAAATTGTAGTTTTTAAAGGCTTTCCAATCCATCTCTATGTCGGGTTTTAAGATTTCCCCTGACTCAGCATTGGTTTTGAACAGAATTTGTCTGGAGTTGGAAATGCTTCCTCTCAGTTTTGTGTTCGGGAGTTCAAAAGGTGTTGTTTCCATAAAGGTATTCCCGGCCTGCCTGGATGCAACCCCGATGATTGTAGTATTACCGAGACTCTTCAAAAAGTAAACGTAATGATACGCTGCACTGAATGTTTCCGGTGAAGTAAGAACGACTATTTCAGTTTCCGACGGAGCAATCGTTTTTGATTTCTTAATATAATCCCCACCCAGCCGGTAGTATCCGGTTTCAATTTCTTCTCTTTTTTCAGATAAAGACATATTTGCATCAAAGTCATTGAAAAACTTCGAAAACCTGTAATCTCCGATTTTATAATCCGAATGATGTGATGAATTGTAGCTGTCAATGTCATTAAAACCAATTTTGTTCAGGTAAAGCGGAGACAATTTCACAATATATTCAGCATCTGAACTGTAATTCAGGTATCGGTCGCCATATAGAATGTATAAAAGTGTCTTCATGAGCGGAGTCATACCGCCTCCATTTTTACGGAGGTCGATGATCAGATGTCTGGAGTTCCTTGACTTCATTTCCTTGAGCAAGGAGTAAAATTGCTCATATATTGAAGGTATATTCCGAATGTCCGTATCGATATTTCCCGTTCGTTTTTTTTGCAGGGTTTTATAAACTGCATTCAGGTTGACCTCAGTGTATTGGGGAGCATCACGATTGACTTGCTCCACCATTTCCCGGCTTGACATTGCGTCCCATCTCAGGTATCCAATATCATTATTATTTCCTATCATTGCCCGATAAATTAATCCATTATCGGCTGAAATTTCGATTTTTGAATGTTCTGAAAGAAAAACCACATCCTTCAAAAATGGAATTCTGACGAGGCTGTCACGAAGAGGCATTCTAAATGTGAATTCGAGGCTGGTACAATTCCCAAACAATTCTTTTGCCGAATACTCATTTCCTAATGTTTCCATTAGGTTATAAAATGCACCTGAAATGTTCTCAGAAGGATGCATGAATGCAATTTTTTCCAACAGATCCCTTACCGGGATATGATTAATTGCTATAACGGGTTTACCAATCAGATCTTTATAATCGCTTACACTGTTCTGGACAAAAATATTATCGGAGGATGCTTTTAGTATTAACGGAAGTACTTTTATCTCACCCTGTTTGTTGTCCTGCAGCTTATAAATCGTGGTATGTCCGTCTTTTAATCTTGAAACAAATTTGTTCAGCTGAACAACAAATGCCTCATCATCTTTCACATTCCTGATTTGCTCCCGGAGAATTTGTTTGGCACGATAAAACTCAATCTGATTCCCAAATCCCGAATAGGGATCAGGATGAGTCTCGATGAGTTTCTCAATAAAATAATCAAAATCGGCAAGATACTTTTCTGAATTATCAGGCACCTGCCCTTTTAAACAAATACCTGTAAACAGGAACATCAACAGAAGCGTTCTTTTTATATTACCTGTTTTCACAATGATCAGTCGCATGTTCTAGAAAGTCTAATATTTCTATATGTGGGTTATTTAGCTTTATAGTCTAAGATCTCGCCGTGATGTACGTTCCTTCAAATTGTCGCTATTCCTCTTTTTCCAGTCCTTTTTGATCATATTTGCTTTCTTACATTCCATTGCAATCCATTATAAGGTCTGACCACCGATTCAGCTTTTCCATGATCGATATTTTTACTTTATCAGAAAAACAGAAAAGGTGATATGAACGAAAAGCGCAAACCTTAACTTTTTACGATTTACACCTTGCAATTTACAATTGAAATGCGAAAAACGCTCAATAATTGTTTATCTGAAGGGGAAAGAATTATAATAGTAAGTGATCCGAAAACCTATCTTGTTTTCAAAACAGGCGAAGGCGGCGAACTTCACTGTCAGGCAGGCGGGCAACTTCTGGCCAATCAGCGTATCTTCGACTGGCTGGATAAGACATTTTCAGCATAAAAATTTCATAAAGATCAATCACGAAGGCCCTGGAATAAACTCTGTGTAACCCTGTGTTTTTTGTGGTGAAAAATGAAATCTGCTGATTTACTTGCTTTTTCAGAAAAAAATCTATATATTTGTTATGTAATATGTATAGCAATCAACCTCATCAGTCAAGACCCCGGAAATTGAAACAAAAACAAGCTGGTTATTAGCAGGACAGTTCTTCAGGAAACGCAATTGAAAATACAACGATTTCCCCACTATCCAATAGAAAAAGTAGCCAGAATAGTAAAATTAAAATTGGAGTTTAGAAAGGGCTGACTCACCCGCGTCGGTCACGCAGAAAACGACGTTAAAGAAAAAAGTATGCCCAGGTTTGCTGAAAACTGGTATTAGAGTAAGCAAAAAAGTAGGAGTATATTGCTATGGGACTATCAAAATTAAATATTTGGGTTTCTGACACTGATGATCCATGTTCCATTTCGCCCAGGACATGGTACGTAACAATTTATGACTGTGATGGTCATGTTTTTGAATGGTGTGGCAGAAGATATGTTGTCATGCCTGCAAGGTGCGGGCATCTGGAAGTCGACATCCCTCCAGGATGCTATTACATCAAAGCGGTTTGGAGTTTCCGATTTATTGGTGGTATCTATTATGTGAACCATTTTACGGATGCAGCGATTGTCCAGGTCTGTTGTGAACAGCACGTCTGTGTGAAGCTTTTCAACCCGAGTATTCATAGGTGTGGTACAATTATTTTGAGAGCTGTAAGAGATTTAGTCTTTCAGAAAGCTTTAAAAGACGATGTGGCAAAAAAGCACGAGATGACGATGAAAGAAGTTTTGAAGGATGTACCCATACCGAAAAAAATGTTCGAACTAGGTCATCTTGATGAAATTGAAAAACTTGTAAGAGAACAAGAAGCAAAAGAAAAGCAGTAAACCGTTTGAAATATCTTATCCGGTGAATCTGCATGGAACACATAACCAATGAATCACCGGATGCAGTAAAGTCTTCCTGATCAGTGTACGTGTTTTTTTATCATAAGCTGGTTACACCAATCAGGAAGATTTTATTTCTGAGGTTCTCCCGATTTTTCGGGCCATTGAACATCAGACACTTTCATGTAGTTTCTTCCAGGCCTTGCTCCAGGTATTTCCTCAGCCACCGATCATAAAGAGATAGTGAGATATTGTACTTGCGGATAGTCGCAGAACGCCCTTCCCGCTGGCCTTCCTGAATCCCGCGAGCGCATTCCCCGTGGCTTGCCGCGGGGTTAGCGAGCAAAAAAATTAAAATTCCGCTTGGATCGGAGAATCCTCGCGTTTTAACGCGAGGTTCTTCAATGATGAATAATCTTTCTTCTGCTGTAAAAGTTCATCTTGTTTTTATCATACGTCTTAAAATTAGTCAGACCTAATCTGTTTACTAAGTTTTGTCCAACTATTTAGGGGGCTTAGACAGTATAAATATATTATTTTTCAATATTTTAAAGTATTCACTATATTTGCTTTACTATTCTGCCAGAAACATAGATAAATGGATGATTGCCAAAAGCTGTTACCAGAACTGGTTCTGGTAAAAAGTCGTTGGGCGGCATCATAGGATAAGATGTCAAATGTCAATTGGGGTAGACGGTTAAGTCCACGTGCCCCCATAGAGTAATAAACGATAGGAGAGAATTGAAATGAAGAATATCGCAATGACAGTTATGCTCGCGTTCCTGCTTTTGACCCTGGGCGCCTGCGTTGGGAACGGATCCCGGGACAGGGAACCCTCTTCCGACCTGGAGGGGTTTCCCCTCAATCATACGCAGATCCTCAAACATCTGAGGACTGCCAATGAGGCCGCCAAGGAGGCGGTGATATCTGGTAACCCCCCCTTTGGCGCAGTGCTTGTAGCGCCGGATGGTGAGACGGTGCTGATGAAACAGGGAAACGTGAGTTTGATGGATCATGCCGAAACAGTGATCGCACGGCAGGCTTTTGTTACGTACGACCCCGACTACTTGTGGAAATGCACGCTTGTGACGACAGTCGAAACATGCGCCATGTGCTCCGGAAACATCTATTGGTCCAACATCGGAAACGTAGTCTATGGCGTTGAGGAAATCACAGCGAAGAAACTGACCGGCGCCGACAAGAGGAACCCCACGATGAACCTGCCGTGTCGCACAGTCTTCACGGCAGGGCAAAAGCCCATCAGGGTAGTGGGCCCCGTTCCGGAACTTGAAGACGAACTGCTCGCACCCCACAGGGCCTACTGGAAATGAAGCAGTCCCATAGCGAACTCCTCAGATACTACGGCTTCTGAAACAGTGTCTCCAGGTATTTCCTCAGCCACCGATCATAAAGAGATAGTGAGATATTGTATTTGCGGATAGTCGCAGAACGCCCTTCCCGCTGGCCTTCCTGAATCCCGCGAGCGCTAACCCCGTGGCTTGCCGCGGGGTTAGCGAGCAAAAAAATTAAAATTCCGCTTGGATTGGAGAATCCTCGCGTTTTATCGCGAGGTTCTTCAATGATGGATAGTCGTTCTTCCGGTGTAAATGATTTTTTGATTTTTGATATACACCTTAAAATTAGTCAGCACTGATCTGTTTGCCAAATTTTGTCCAACTATATAAAGGGCTAAGACATTAACTTTTTGCAATTTGCAATTCATACTCGTCTTTGCATTCGGTTTGATATTTTTTCTTTCATCCTGGATTTGATGCTGGTGAAAAGTTTAACCAGTTCATCGACTTCATTGAAAATCTTGGTTGATTTGTCTCTTTCCATGAGGTGAATCCTTTCAAGAAAATCAAACCAGAATTGCGTCTCATCGATCTCTTCAACAACAATGCAGATCTTCGAATAAAATTCAGCATCTGAACGGCTTCGCGTGGCAGCTCTGTAATTGGATGCGACAGAAGAGGAACTTCTGATGACCTGGTTGACAATCAGCCTGGTGACCGGTGAAACCTTTAAATTAACCATCATCTGGTGAATCTCAATTGCCATCTTTATTGTCCGTTCACGTATCTGCTCACTAAACAGACCTTTTTCCAGCTTTTCCATGATCGTATATTTTTACTTTATCAGAAAAAACAGAAAAGGTGATATGAACGAAAAGCGCAAATCTTAACTTTTTACAATTTACAATTAGCAATTTGCAATTGTAAATTGCTAATGTTCGCAAATCGTACCCGTTAGGGTATGTTTCTTGATGTATCTAAAAAAATATACCCGAAAGGGTGTTTTTTATTTTATTTCACTATCTTTGTACCCTAAAGGGTATATCAATGGATCTGAAAACTTTCATCAAAGAACAAAGAAAACTTGCGAACCTGACCCAGCCGGAGATTGCCGAAAAGGCAGGCGTGGGTCTTCGCTTTATCAGGGAAATGGAACAGGGAAAGGTTACTTTACGAATGGATAAAGTTAACCAGGTTTTGAAGCTTTTTGGGTTTGAGCTGGGCCCGGTGGAAATGGGCAATAGGCAATAGGCATCAGGCAATAGAAATGAACGATGAGAAAAGCTGAAATAAAAGTTCATGAACAAACAGCAGGTTGGCTGACTCAGGATGAAAACGGATATCATTTCAAATACGATCCGGCCTATTTGGCATCTGAAGAAGCAGAACCGGTGAGCTTGACGCTTCCGTTGAAGGCCGAACCATTTGACAGCAACATACTATTTCCTTTTTTCGATGGTCTGATCCCGGAAGGGTGGCTGCTCGACATTGCCGAAAGGAACTGGAAACTGAATACCAGAGACAGGATGGGTCTCCTTCTTGCCTGCTGTAAAGATTGCATCGGGGCTATCAGTGTAATAGAAGTAAAAGAGGAGGCTTAGTTATGAAACGATGCTTATACTGCTATCAGCCATTGACCGAAAATGAGCCCGATTTTCATCCATCCTGCAGCAGGAAGATCTTTGATCAGCCTGTTCCCCCGGAATTACCTTATACTGAAGCACAGATGGCCGATTTGGCTTTGAAGGTTGTCCAGACACGGGTAACAGTCACCGGTGTTCAGGCAAAACTATCCCTTCATCTGGAATCACCGGAAGGACAACGGACACCAAAAAGATTCACCATCGTCGGCTTGTGGGGAGGATATATTTTGAAACCGTCGACGGGGCATTATCCTCAACTGCCCGAGGTAGAAGACCTGACCATGCACCTTGCCCAACTTGCCAGAATATCTGTGGTCCCTCACAGCCTTATACGTCTTCAATCCGGGGGTCTTGCCTATATTACCAAAAGAATTGATCGTGTAAAAACGGGAAAGTTGCATATGGAAGACATGTGTCAGCTGACGGAACGTCTTACCGAGGACAAATATCATGGTTCCCACGAACAGGTGGCAAAGGCGATCCTGAAATACTCACGTAATCCAGGTCTGGATGTTATCAATTACTTCGAGCAGGTTTTGTTTTCATTTCTTACAGGGAATGCAGATATGCATCTGAAGAATTTTTCTTTGATAAAACTTCCCGGCAGGGGATATGTCTTTTCTCCGGCATATGACCTGGTGGCTACCGCGCTCGTAAACCCTGCAGATAAAGAAGATCTTGCCCTTACGCTGAATGGTAAAAAGAAAAAAATAAACCGGAATGATTTCATCACAGCTTTCCGGACGCTGGATCTCGATCCGAAACAGCAGGAAAACATTTTCCGAAAGATGATTAATGCAAAAGCCGCCTGGATGGATTTTATCGGGATCAGTTTTTTAAGTGACGATTTTAAAGAGCGATTGAGAAAAATTATAGAAGAACGGGTTAGCAGGGTCATCTGAGTTCCATGGTAATAAAACAATCAAATAGATCATCATGCACCACGAATTTTCAAAGAGTGAAAAAAGAGTTGTCAGGCAGGTTATTGAAACGGCCCTTCAGCGTGATTTTGAGGTATGCATAAAGGATGTCGACCGCCTGATCCAGGAATGGAAATCCAATAAACTGGACAACCGCCAAGCTTACCAGGAAATCTACCGGAAGGTGAAGGAAAACGACAAGTATATTGCCAGAATGTACGATGATATAACCGGATCGAGGTATATGATGACCCTACAGGGATTGCTCGCGATTAAAGTTATCACTGAAGATGACCTGGCCGGGTTCAGTGAAAAGACGAGGAATGAAATTCTTGGTATTCATCACCAAACGCATTATGCTGGAGATGGCAAGGATATGGGATAGTATTCAAACTAAGGGAGTCAACCTTAATAAGGCAAGACCCAAAAAAAGATAATTTCACGATAAGTAGAATTCATTGGCAATTTATACTTTTGACTAAACTGACAGTAAAATGAATAAAATCAGCGAGATTCTTAAACAACCGGAAGGGCGGCGGCTTGAATTTAAAGAGCAATTGCCTTCTAATGCTGACCTTGCAAAAACAATTGTTGCTTTTGCCAATGATGCTGGTGGGGAATTTTACATTGGTATTAAAAACAATCCTCGTGAAGTTATCGGAGTACCAGAATCACAGCTTATTGAGCTTGAAGAGAAGATTGCAAGCATCATTCATGATCAATGTCATCCAGTCATACTTCCGGAGGTCAGTTTCTTAAATCTTGATGGAAAATACATCATTAAAGTTCAAATTTTCAAGGGGAATGATCCTCCTTACTTCATAAAAAAGAAAGGAGTTGAAGAAGGTACATATATCCGTGTAGGCTCTTCGAATCGCCAGGCATCACCAGACATTATTACGGAACTCAAACGTCAACATCATAATATTTCCTTTGACGGTGAAATTTCATATGAAAAAACAGCAGATGTTCTTGAATTTCTATTATTTGAGGCTAATTTTCTTGAAAAAACCGGAGAAGCCATAAATGCTGAGGTACTTAAAAAGCTAGAACTTATCAGGCAATCCCGCGGCTTAACTTATCCTACTAACGCATTGGTACTGCTTTCAGAAGACGAAATAAAAAGGAAACTGTTCCCTTATTCTAAAATTGAATGTGCCCGTTTCAAAGGGATAGAGCCAGGTAATTTTATTGATCAAAAATCTTTTGAAGGCAGTATTCTTTCCCAACCAGAAGAAGCATATCAGTTCGTGTTGCGTCATATATCTCAAGGGACCACAGACTATGCTGGCGTTTATCGTAACGATCGCTGGGAATACCCGGTTGTTGCAATTCGTGAAGCAATTCGTAATGCTATTATTCACAGGGACTATTCCCTGAGCGGAATGGATATTAAAGTTGCCATTTTTGACGATAAAATTGAGATAACAAGCCCGGGGAAGCTGCCCCCAACCATCGACTTCACGGATATGCTTTCCGGACAATCTAATATCCGTAATAAAATATTAGCGCCAATATTCAAACGACTGGGGATAATAGAGCAATGGGGCAATGGATTAAAACTTATCGCTGATGAACTAAAGAAATATCCTGAAATTGGATTTGATTGGAAAGAGCCCGGAATGTGTTTCAGGGTCATCTTTTTCAAACTTCACTCAGAAAGTACAACTGTGGAAAAGACTGTGGAAAAGACTGTGGAAAAGACTGTGGAAAAGGCAGGGGAAGTTACAGTGGAAGAAATTCTTTCACAAATCAAAGTTAATCCAAACATTACAGCCAAAGAATTGCAAAACATAACCGGACTTAGCCGTAGGGGTGTTGAATGGAATCTGGCTAAACTAAAGCAAGAGGGGAAGATAGAAAGAATTGGATCGCGAAAGGAAGGCTATTGGAAAGTGATTGAGAAACCATAATGTTGCCGGGGAACATTGATCTTTACAAATCTCTTTTTCATAGCACATCGGATTCCTGGAATCTTTGTATTCGGAGAATATTTAGTTGCGGCATCGACAATCAATGCAAGAAAACTGGCGAGTTCCTTGTCTTCTTTCTGCATTTCTTTGGCAATATTTCCGCTTTCATCGAGGAAATGGGTGAGATCTGAGATGTACATGATTATTAGATTGAGGTTTGCAGAAGTAAGGATATAGTGATTATATCGCCCAAATTGAACGGGGTGGGCTGGGGTCAACGATCAATCTAACACGAACACCTCATTCATTTCAATGAGATCATTCATATGGTCTTAAATGGGGCTGTTTGGTGATAATTCGGTTTGAACGGATATATTATATCCCTAAAAAGTTTATACCTTTATTCCAATATTTTGAATATGTTGATTAACTGTTAAATACGCTATATGGCAAGGAAGAAAAGCGAAACAACTGCAAAGTCTCAAAAACCCATTGAGCAATACGAACATAAAGATAAACAACGACTTAATAATCCTCCTGTTGGATTGGTTGATGCTCATACGGATAATGGAGGGTTAAAGAAGACCACCTATTCGTATGATCCTCATATCGACCCACAACTTCATTGGGCAGGTAAGGCTGAACGTACCAGGTTTGAAGTTCCAGTTGTCAGCCTTCATGTTCATGAGCGGATAGACCCACGAAGGATAATCGAAGCTGTTCGTAAAGAACATGAAGAAGAAAGTCAGTTATCATTGTTTGAGTCTGAGAAAAAGCCATTAAGGGAAGCGATTGAATTCTATAAGCATAAGGAGAACTGGAGTAATCGCCTGATTGCTGGGGACAGCCTCTTGGTGATGAACTCATTATTGGAGAAAGAGGGAATGGGTGGAAAGGTTCAAATGGCTTATTTCGATCCTCCCTATGGCATTCGTTATGGCAGTAATTTTCAGCCATTTATTAATAAAAGAGATGTTAAAGAAAACGATGACGATCTCACCTCTGAGCCTGAAATGATAAAAGCGTTTAGAGATACTTGGGAGTTAGGAATTCATTCTTATCTGACATACTTAAGAGACAGATTGAGATTAACTCACGGTTTGCTTCATGATAGTGGGTCGTGTTTCATTCAGATTGGAGAGAACAATCTCCATTTCGTAAGAAATCTGATGGATGAAATTTTTGGCTATGATAACTTTCTATCAATAATTACGGTTCGGGTCAAAGGAATGCCATTTGGCGCTAAGCATTTAGAAAATATGTATGACCATATTGTATGGTATGCTAAAGATATTTCAAAAGTAAAATATCATCAACTGTTCATTCCAAGGGAAATTACCAATGAATATTCCTTTGTTGAGGAATCAGATGGAACAAGACGAAAATTATATGATGAAGAAAAAGACAACATTAAATTATTACCAAAAGGAGCAAGACTCTTTTGCCGATTAGATACATATTCAAGTGGATATACGCCCACATGTATTTATGACATTGATTTTAATGGCAAAACATATAAGCCCGAGACAGGAAAAAGTTGGAAAACGACAAAAGCAGGTATGGAACTGTTAATTTCGAAGAAAAGGATAATGAATCTCGGATCAAAACTATATTTCATCAACTATTTTGATGATTACCCAGTCAGCCTTCTCACCAACCATTGGAATGATACTTCTGGCGGTTTTACTGAAGCTAAGAGATATGTTGTTGAGACAAACCCAAAAGTAATTGCACGTTGTATCGCTATGGCTACAGACCCTGGTGATTTAATCTTTGACCCAACTTGTGGTAGCGGTACTACAGCATACGTTTCAGAGAATTTGGGTCGTAGATGGATGACCTGCGATACTTCAAGGGTCGCAATCACATTAGCAAAACAAAGATTGATGAAGGCCGATTTTGATTTTTTTGAATTGTTACATCCAGATGAAGGTGTCGGTAGTGGATTCATTTATTCAAAAGTACCTCATGTAACTCTTGGACAGTTGGCCAATAATAACCTGCCGGGGATAGAGGTACTCTATGATCTCCCCCAAATCGATAATAAAAAACAAAGAATTACAGGTCCCTTTACGGTTGAAGCGGTACCCGCACCCGTAGCCAAATCCTTTGAGGATTTTGATGTTGATATGGTCAAGGAAGCCGATGCGACAATATCAAGAAGCGGTGAGACCTTGCGTCAGAATGAATGGAAAGACGAACTACTCCGAACAGGTGTCAGAGCCAAAGGAGGGAAATTGATTGAATTTACACGTGTTGAAACAACCAGTGGAACGCATTACCTTCAAGCCGAAGCCGAAACGAAAGAAGCAACTCCTAAAAGAGTTGTTATATGTTTCGGTCCAGAACACGCACCTCTTGAACAAAGGACGGTTGAACTGGCTTTAGAAGAAGCAGAACATCTTCGACCCAAACCACAGATTGTCCTTTTCTGTGCATTTCAGTTTGATGAGGAAGCGAGCAAAGATATTGATGAGACCAATTGGGCTGGCGTTACCCTGCTCAAAGCCCAGATGAATGCTGACCTTCTTACAGATGATTTAAAGAAGAAGCGAAGCAGTAACGAAAGTTTCTGGCTTATCGGGCAGCCTGATGTCCGAATGGAAGAGATTAAATCAGGCGATGACAAAGGCAAGTGCGTTGTCGAAGTTCTCGGGTTTGATTACTACAATCCTAAAACTGGAACTGTTGAAAGTGGCGGCAAAGGAGATATCGCCATGTGGATGCTCGATACAGATTATGATGGAAGAAGCCTGTTTCCATCCCAGGTATTTCTGCCCATGGCTGGAGCCAAGGAGGGTTGGTCAACTTTGGCAAAGAACTTAAAAGCCGAAATCGATCTCGATAAAATTGAAGCCTATGGAGGCACAGTCTCTCTGCCATTCACGCCTGGAAGAGTTGTAGCGGTAAAAATTGTGGATGCCAGAGGTATTGAGAGTCTAAAAATCATCCGACAGTAATCCGTATGAAGAAGATTGACAAACTCATTATCAATTCTCCTTACGAAGAACCATCCAGATACTGGGAGTACATTCGTGAAACAAGAGAATTTGTCCTTCAGGATGGTCGCAGACCTGCAGGATATGTTGTCGCCTCTGAAAGTTCAAAAACTTTTGATGATCCTGGAATTTTCATTGAGATTGACATGGTCAACACGATAAGACCAAGGATAAAGAAATGGAGAGATGAAGGTTACCCTGGTATAACAGGTATTACCAAACGTTTATTGAATCATTGGTTTGACTTAAATGAACGAAAGGATAAAAGATTTTTCTTCTGTCAGTTAGAAGCAATTGAAACATTGATTTGGTTGACGGAGGCACCAGATGCAGAAAAAACGGGGATCAATATTCAGGGTGATGGCGGTGATTTTTCTCGCTGGTGTAGTAAGATGGCGACAGGTTCGGGCAAAACAATTGTAATGGCTATGCTTATTGCATGGCAGGTATTGAATAAAGTTGCCAATGGAAAAGACTCAAGGTTTTCAAAGAATGTTCTTGTTGTCGCACCAGGATTGACTGTACGTAACAGACTTAGTGTGCTGAACCCGAATGATCCCAAGAACTACTACGAAGAGTTTAATGTTCTTCCTTCTGGATTAATGGATTCGCTTCGGCAGGGAAAGATTAAAATAACCAACTGGCATGTCTTGGCTTGGGATACAGAAGAAAAACTTGCTAAGAAGAAATCTGTTGACAAACGAGGTGTAAAAAGCGATGAAGCCTATGTGCGAGAAGTTCTGGGGGACATGGCGAATGCATCGAATATACTCGTGATTAATGATGAAGCACATCATGCATGGAGGGTTCCTGCCGAGAGTAAGATAAAGGGAGTTAAAAAGGAAGATATTGAAGAAAGCACGGTCTGGGTGGGTGGTTTGGACAGAATTCACAGAGCCAGAAAGATATTGCGTTGCTTTGATTTTTCAGCCACCCCTTTTGCACCATCAGGTAAGAAAGCCTCAGAAGAAGCACTCTTCCCTTGGATCGTAAGTGATTTTGGACTTAATGATGCTATTGAATCAGGTCTTGTTAAAACTCCCAGAGTAGTTGTCCGTGATGACGGTAAACCTGATGAAGAATTGTGTTCACGGCTCTATCATATTTACATGGATGACACGGTCAGAGACGATATAACCAGAAAGGCTGAAGCGACAGAACCTTTACCCGACCTTATTCAGAATGCATATATACTGCTGGGAAAGGACTGGAAAGAAGCAAAACTTGAATGGGAAAGAGTTGGTCATCGAATCCCTCCAGTTATGATTACGGTTGCTAATACGACTTATACTTCTTCACGCCTGAAATATTCCTTTGACCATGACATGTTTCAACTTTCCGTTGCTGGCTTAAGTGAATTAGGTGAAACTCAAACAACCCTGCAAATAGATAGTAGTATCCTCGAAAAAGCAGAAGCCGAATCGGAAGAAATCGATCTTGAAATTGAAACCTCATCTGACGAGGATGAGAACGATGACGCTCCCGTTGAAAAAAAACTAACCAAAAAGCAGCAAGGAGAGCTACTTAGAAAGACTGTTGATACGATTGGAAAGATTGGAGAACCAGGAGAGCAAATACGAAACGTAATCTCTGTTGGAATGTTAAATGAGGGTTGGGATGCCAAGACCGTAACCCATATTATGGGTCTGAGAGCATTTACCAGCCAGTTGCTCTGTGAGCAGGTCGTTGGACGTGGACTAAGAAGAACTTCCTATGATGTAGGCTCGGATGGACTCTTTGAACCAGAATATGTAAATATTTTTGGAGTCCCATTCACATTCCTACCTCATGAAGACAAAGGAGATGGCACGATCCCACCACCACCACCGCCAAAAACGAAGATTGAACCTGTTAAGGATAAAGCAGCCCACGAGATTTCATTCCCCAATGTTCTTCGTGTTGACCGAGTGTATAAATCGAAACTGTCGTTGGACTTATCAAAAGTTAAACCATTAGAACTTAATCCATATGACAGTATCACAGAAGCCAAGTTAGCCGCAGTAATCGCTGGAAAGCCAAATCCAGCGGCATTGACAGATATTGACCTAAAAGAGATAGGAGAGAAATTCCGTTTACAATCCATTATTTTTAGAATAGCCTCATCAATTTATAACTCTGAACAGAAGCCCAATTGGAAAGGCAGTAAGGAAACCTTTTTGATTCAACTTATCGGTATTATCGATCAATTCATTCAATCAGGTAAGATTCAAATCAAGAATCCATTGTTTCATCAGGATGATGTCAGAAAGCGGATCCTGATCATGCTGAATATGAATAAGGTCATTCAGCATATCTGGAATGAGATCCGTGCTAACAATACCGATGAATTAACTCCTGTCTTTGACAAAGAACATCCCATTCGTTCAACATCCGATATCAGGACATGGTACACCAGCAAACCTTGTGAGAACTTCAGCAATACTCATGTGAACTTTATTGTTGTCGACAGCAGATGGGAGTACCTTGAAGCAAAGACAATCAACGAAAGTCAATATGTCGAATCATTTGTCAAGAATGATCATCTGGGCTTCTCCATCGTTTACAACTTTGAAGGCATAGTAAACCGATACTTCCCTGATTTCATCATAAAATTGAAGAACGGAGAATATCTGGTAATCGAGACCAAAGGGCAGGATAAGGACCGAGATAAAACAAAGCGAGCCTTTCTTGATGAATGGTGTAAAGCAGTTAACCAACACGGAGGTTTTGGAAAATGGAATTGGGCAGTGTCGTTTGATCCCAACGATCTTGAACAAATTTTACAAAACTCAGCATTACGATTTTGTGGACATATTTTCGCAGATACGGAAAATTTCCAAGATGCAGAAAAACTCTTTGAAACAATCACAACATTATTTGAATCATTCGGTTTCGAAATTTCTGATGAAGGGATAATAAAACAAGGGTCATGGATTAAAGAGAATGTTTTTTTCAAAATCAGAAACATTTTTAGAAGCAAGGAAGCAAAAGAGTTATTTGATAAAACCAAACGTGCAATTGAATTACAGCAAATAGAGAAATTTCAAGCGGAAATAAATCGAAATAACATGGAAGCAGTTTCTGCTTTTCTAAACTCGATAAAAGAAATCCCTAATGTTGCAGTTATAATGGACTCTTTAATTATCGCAAAAGCGACAGTTGAAGGTGTTCCCCAACTTGTAGTTCATAAAATGACTACAGAACAATTAATAGAAATTGAAAAATATCCAGCCCTAAAAAACAATCCCCTTGAACTTTTAAAACTCATAAATAACAATGAAACGAATACCAGAAATTTAACTTAGCTTACGAATGTGTGTAAGTTGGCTTCATTTTCGCAAACAAACAAAACGCTGGGGTAGTTGCACTCCAAGGAACAATATCGTCATCAATACTGAGGCAGTGAAGTTGCCCTATTCGCTGATTGATTACCTGATTATACATGAACTATGCCTCGTCAGGGACAAAGACCACTCAAAGGCGTTCTGGGCTGAGGTTGGTAAATATTTGAGGAATTGGAAGGAGTTGGATGAGAAAATGATGGGAATGAAATTATAGGGGATTAAAAATATTCAGTATATTATTCATTCAAAGTGTGTATTTTACTTTCAAATATTTGATCAAATTTTAATCAAAAGTCATTTCAAATGTCAACAATTTTAGATTTAGGAGTAGAACAGGATCATATCGATTCTCTCACCAGGGCTAATGGAATTACCGCTTTGACTGAATTAATTTGGAATGCTCTTGACGCAGATGCTTCTGTAATCAACATTGAATATGAAAAGGATCCATTAGGGAACTATAAATATATCAAAATCAAAGATAATGGTCATTCCCTACCTCTCGAGAAAGCAAAAGTCGTTTTCGGCAGGTTGGGTGGGTCCGATAAAAAGATTAATCGTGAAAGTCCCAACGGGCGTGTATATCATGGGAAAGAAGGTAAAGGACGATTCAAATGTATGTCACTTGGAGATTTAGTAACTTTCAATAGCACTTATCCAATAAATGGACAATTTGCCTCTTACTCAATTGTTATCGACAGGAATAATCTCTCACACGCCGAAGTGAGTGACCTTAAAACATTCCCCAAGGGTAAAGGTGCAAAAGGATTCGAGGTTGAAATCAATAATGTCAATCAGAAAAATGCCGATTATGGGATCAAACTTGAGAATCGGAATAGTTTTGAGGAAATATTTGCTTCCTATTGGATGAACTATCAAGATTTTCAAATTTTCTTCAACGGTAACGAATTAAAGTTTGAATCACTCATAAAAAACTCCTTTGAAAAAGAGGTCGTCTATGAGATCGCAGGAACCAAGACTTCCTTTTTGGTTAAAATTATTGAATGGACATTTAATAATGATAAAAAAACATTTTTATGCAATACAAAAGGCATTCCCTATAACTCATTAAACCTGGGGATCAGGTCATCTTTACCAATATCTATATTTATCCAGTCAAGTTATATTGAGCAACTTCATTCAGAGAATCTTTTAGACATAGGGGAACTTGATTCAATAATCAATTACGCTTATGATGATGCTAAAAAAATAGGAAGGGAGTATCTACGAGATAGATTACATCTTTATTCTCTGGAATTTATAGAGAGTTTAAAGAGAGACAACCTCTATCCTTATAAAGTCGCCCCACAAAATATTGTAGAAGAGTCAACCAGGAAGGTTTTTGATATTGTCGCATTACAGGTTCATGAATATTTACCCTCCTTTGAGGAACAAGATCATCGTGGTAAAAAGTTGACTTTATCACTTATTAAAGAAGCATTAGAAAAGGATTCAAACTCTCTGAGAAGAATATTGAGTGAGGTCATTGATCTTCCGAAAGAAAAGCGGGATGATTTGGCAGACCTTTTAGAATGCACCTCGTTATCAAACATTATCGATGCTATGACAGAAATCTCCGATCGCATTACCTTTCTAAATGGATTGGAAAGTCTCATTTATGACCCTGAAATCAGCAAAAATGTAAAAGAAAGGAAGCACTTGCATAAGATAATTATTGATAATACATGGATTTTTGGTGATGAATACACATACGGTGCTGATGATATCTCACTTAAGAATGTGTTAACAGAATACCTAAAACATATTGGACGTGATGACTTTGAGGAGACTGTAAATGAAGGTGATAATACGGATTTGTCACTAATTCCAGATGTTTGTCTATGGAAGCAATATAATGATGGGGCTCCAGGTTGTTTTAATAATCTGGTTTTGGAATTAAAGAAACCGAATGTAGATGCTGGAATGATTGAATATAGCCAAATCCAGCAATATGCAAATCTTGTCAGTAAAGATCAACGCTTTCCTAAGGAGAAAACAAAATGGAAGTTTTATCTTTTAACCCGTGATATTAAGCCAGATTTCGAGCCACAACTTTCACAACAAAATCGTGAATTTGGTCATATTTTTTCTTCTGATCATGTTGATGTACATGTATTAACATGGGGAAGAATAATAAATAAGGCAAGAACCAAATATAAATATCTTCAAGATAAACTTAATTTGACAATTCAGGATAATGAAGATGGATTGAACTTTTTACGATCTAAGTACAAAGAATATTTGCCTGAAACTCTATAAACGCAATAATTTGGATATGACCTGGAATGAAATAAAGAGATCAATCATTAATGATCTCAACAACCGTGGCTTAGCGAACCCCAATATCAGAAGTAATGCCCTCGAAAGACTTGAAGCCATTATGAAATCTCATTTCAAGGAGATTTTGGCAGATCCGTCATTATTAAAAAAAATTGACAAGAATGCATTCAAGGGCAGACTTGCCAAGTATAAAACTAATGGCAAACTGAATGGGGCTGAAAGTAGTGTGGTCAATGAAATCTATTATCGGATATGAAAAAATCAGGCTTTCCACCAGTAATTGTCGATTCCGGAGCATCCTGCCCCCCCTTATCGGAGATTTCTTTAAGGTTTTATTTCTTAGTGGTTTTTTTTAACCACAAACAATATTATATCTAAAACGAAAACTGCAAAGTGCAAATTATTACACTTTGCACCTTGCACTTTACACTTGTCGCGGTACCACTCTGACAAAATATCTAACCGTAAATTTATCTCCGATGTTGCGAAGGTGGTTGATTTTATTGAAGATACAGTAATTATTAATTAACATTCTCCCTTCTCAATCGACTTCTTGACTTCCTCAAGTCGCTTTTTGGCCTGCTTGAGCTGCCGGATTTTGGTTTCTATCTCGATAATTTTTGAATTAAAAAATTCCAGTTGTTCTTCCTTGGTAAAGTTTCCGCCATACCATTTTTCCAACAGGGTTTTGATTTCTGACAAGGTGAAACCTGCCTCCTGAGCCTCTTTGATTACCTCCAGCCTTTCAATATGACTATCATCGTAGTTTTTATAATTGTTTGATGTTACATTCTCATTTACTGAGCCCTGAATGAGACCTTTGTTTTCATAAAACCGGATGGTATGAATCGTGATTCCGGTTTTCTTTGATAACTCATTGATTAACATGGGTGTAAAAATTATTTTCAAAAAAAGTTATAGTATAGAGTATAGTCTATACTTGTGTGGTGCAAAGATACCATTTAATTTTGCAGCGTCAACGATAAAAACTTTTAAAGAAAGTATCCTATGGAAAGAAAAATTATTTTAATCACCGGTGCATCAGATGGTATCGGTAAAGAAACCGCCAAAGCTCTTGCGAAGCAAGGACACACCCTTATTATCCATGGCCGTAATAAACAGAAAACTCTTGCCGCCCTTGAAGAGATTAAGAAAGAATCTGGGAATGACAACATCAGTACTCTCATCGCCGATATGCTTTCTCTTTCGGAAGTCAGGAGGATGGCCGATGAAATCAAACAGAAATATAATCATCTCGATGTACTGGTGAACAATGCCGGAGCCCAGTTTACAAACCAAAGGGAAACTACGGTAGATGGACACGAAAAGACAATGACCATTAATCTGTTCGCTCCCTTCTTGTTGACGACCCTCCTGCTTGACCTTCTGAAAAAAAGTAAGTCGGCCAGAGTAGTTACGGTTTCGTCAGCGGCACATTCGATGGGAGGAAAAGCAATAATAGACGATATCGAACTGAAACAACATTATTCCATGTCAAAGTCTTATGGAATATCAAAATTGTATGTCATTTGGATAATGAGACACTTTGTTTCAGAGATGAAAAGAAAGGGCATCACAAATATCACTTTCAACACTGTTCATCCCGGTTCGGCAATGACAAGTCTTGGAAGGGAATCCACCAAGTCGCTCCTTGTAAAAATCATCTATACCCTCTGGAGACCCATGATGACCACCGCTGCCATAGGAGCAATCAGTAGCATCAATGCTGCCTCTTCCCCGGAAATGGAAGATACCACAGGTAAGTATTTTGGGGAAAAAGGAGAGGAAAAACCGAGTGAGAAATATTATTCTATCGAGAACGAACAGATTGTCTGGGATTATTGTATGAAAATCACGGAGGCTTACCGATGAAAAAAATTCTTATCGTGCTACCAATCATTCTTATTCTTCTGATTGCAGTTCCCATAATCTTCAGGATTACCAAAGACATCAGGAAGAAGCTGAATCATCCCAATACCTATGCAATTCAGAATGTACAAACAGGAAAATGTTTACGGGTGCATAATGCTTCTCCGGTCAACGAAATCCCCATCATTCTTTATAGTCATCACAACTGGGAATGCATGACATGGGAATTTATTCAGTTGGAGGATAGTACCTTTCTGCTTAAAAACCTCTATACGGAAAAAACATTCCAACCATCATCCACTTCCATATTAGGAGAAGGTCTATGGCAACAACCACTTGGAGGAACTACACTTCAATACTGGGAATTCATTAAACAAGCCGAAGACACATATCTGATACGATTAAAAGGTATTGAGCTTTATGTGACCATGACCTCTGACAAAGACAATTCCAAGGTTGTCTTAATGCCTAAACATGATTCGAATGGTCAGCAGTGGAAACTGGTAAGGCAGAACCCAGTAGTTTAACCGTTTTTGAATTCTATAATATCCATCTATTCAGAGAACCAATACGGTCAAGTTTTTCCTCACGAGCCAGCCAAAGAGAAAAATCGTGGAGATAAGTAATTTGTGGGAAAAAGAAAGTCCCTGTGTGTCTGAGACATACAGGGACTTTTTGCCTTGGCGTACACTGGAGTACCCAATTATCTAACTTTTCTCTACTACAGGATTTTACGAAAGTGGTTGAATTTGTTGACATTATACAGGAACAGAAATAATGCCCGCGCAAGGATTATAACGAAATGAATCAATTCATCATCCTGTATTCGTTGGGAGAATAACCGGTGTTCTTCTTAAACATCCGGGTAAAATGTTGGGGATATTTAAACCCTAATTCATAGGCGACATCACTGATGGATTTGGTCGTATCATAAATTTTCTCCTTTGCAACATCAATTAGTTTTAACTGGATATGTTCAAGGGCCGACTTGCCGGTTTCTTTTTTTAGTAAATCCCCTAAATAATTTGATGAGAGGAATAATTTTTCAGCGCAATAGTTGACTGAAGGTAAGCCAAATTCAAGAGGTTTGTCAGATGAAAAATATTCATCCAGTACTTTTTCAAACCGAACCAATATATCCTTATTTACATGGCTGCGGGTATTGAACTGTCGTTCATAAAAACGCTTGCAGTAATTAAGGAAAAGTTCCAGATATGATACTATCAGTGTTTTGCTGTGTGCATCAATTGGATGTTCCAATTCATAAGCGATTTTGTCAAAACAGTCATTTATAATGGTTCGTTCCCTTGCAGACAGGTGAAGTGCCTCCTTTATTTCATATGAAAAGAAGGTGTAATCCTTAATATGCCTTCCCAGTGATGTCCCATGAATAAGGTCAGGATGAAACAGAATCGCATGTCCCTTCGCCTTTTGTTTTTCGCCACTGTTTTCAATTCCATAAACCTGGCCGGGTGCAATAAAGAGCAGAGACCCCTCTTCGTAATCATAGGTGTTACAACCATATGTTATATTTCCACATTTCACTTCCTTTAAAAAAATGGCATAAATACCCATTTGCTTTCTGAAAAAGTAAAATGGTTCGATTTGGGAGAAATCAATAACACTTACCAGGGGGTGCAAAGTTTCCTGGCCGATGAAGTTATTGTATTCTGTTATTGTGTTGATTCTTGAAATTTCATTCATAGCACATCTTGTATTTCAATTTGCAAAGTTAACCATCACTTGGCTATAAAATTAGCCTCTGTATGAGATTCCGTAATAATGGTAGGTGATTCTGTAATCAGGGTAATTCCATAAGTGCATTTTCTGCGAGTTTTGCATCGTGATTAAAACGATAACTTAAAAGTAAGGAGATACTACTATGATTTTACAGGAAAAGTATACATTATCAAATGGGGTCACTATCCCAAAACTTGGACTTGGAACATGGTTCATTAGCGATGAGGATGCCGTAAAAGCAGTAAAAGATGCCGTAAAAATAGGGTACAGACACATCGATACAGCCCAGGCTTATATGAATGAGCGTGGAGTCGGAGAAGGTATCAGGAACTGTGGCATTGCCCGAAAAAAACTTTTTGTAACTTCAAAACTGGCAGCTGAAATAAAATCGTACGATTTAGCTGTTGCTTCAATTGACAATTCATTAAAGACAATGGGCTTGGAATATCTTGATATGATGATTATTCACAGCCCGAAACCGTGGATGGAGTTCCATGAAGGAAATGCGTATCTCGAAGGCAACCGTGAAGCATGGAGGGCTCTTGAAGATGCATATAAAGCAGGTAAATTGAAAGCTATTGGTATTTCAAACTTTCAACAACCGGATATCGAAAACATTCTAAAATCGTGCAGTGTAAAGCCAATGGTAAACCAGGTATTGGCACATATTAGCAATACTCCGGAAAAACTGATTGATTATTGTGAAATGAATGGAATTTTAGTTGAAGCCTATTCGCCTGTTGCCCATGGTGAATTGATGAAAAACCAGGAAGTGTTAAAGGTGGCTGAAAAATATGGGGTTTCAGTGCCTCAGTTATCCATCCGTTACTGTTTGGAACTTGATTTGTTGCCATTACCTAAAACGGCAAATCCGGTTCATATGAAAAACAATGCAGAAGTGGATTTTGTAATTTCAAGTGAGGATATGGAAATCCTGAAAAGAATCAAGCGAATCGAGAATTATGGAGAAGCCAGCATGTTTCCGGTATACGGAGGAAGGTTGAAGTAATTAATATGGTAGTTGATGATACTGGCTCAATAAAATTGGGTAAGAAATGAAAACCATGAATGTTAAAATTGGTGATAAAGTACTTATCGCAACACTCGCTGATAATTCTTCAGCGGATGCACTGAAGAATGCGCTTGCCAAAGCTCCGATAACGATAGAAATGCATGACTATGGTAAAATGGAGAAAGTCGGTACACTTGGACAGGATTTCCCAAGAAACGATGAATCCATTACAACAGAAGCAGGAGATATAATATTATACCAGGGTAATGCTTTGGTGATTTATTATGCTCCCAACTCGTGGAATTTCACAAGGCTCGGGAAAATAGACAATATTACCCCGCAGGAGTTGAAAGGAATACTCGGTAAGGGTAATATTACAGTAACATTGTCATTGCCTCATAATTAAGCCAGCTTGGTTTTAGAATTGTGCATAATAAGCAGATGAAATCTTTTATTTTAACAATTTGTGTGATAATAAATTTTTTGTCATGCAATACAAAAAACAATAGTCAAATGAAAACAAATGAAATATTCCCGAAAGGACAAAAAGCAACCGAGAACTTTACCGGAGACACATGGGTGCAGATGCTAACTGTTGATGGAAAGAACTTTGATGCAATGAGTTATAATGTGACATTCGCTGCCGGAAGCCGGACAGACTGGCATTCTCACCCGGGCGGACAATTACTTTATTGCCTCTCCGGAGAAGGTCGTTACCAGGAAAAAGGTAAACCTGTCCGGCATCTGAAAGCCGGTGATGTGGTTGAAATAAAGCCAGATGTTGTTCATTGGCATGGAGCTGCTCCAAATTCAGAGTTTGTTCATTTGGGCATCAGCACCCAACTTTCAAAAGGGCCTGCAACCTGGTATGGAGCGGTAACCGATGAAGAATATATGGTGGATAAGTAAAAGATTCAAGGATTTCCTCCAGTACTAGCCGCTTCAATAATTTAAACCTCGTGAATGTAATTACTTAGCAATTCATGAGGTTTCTTTTGAATTAAAATTTCGATTGAATAAAACACCTGGATTGAACATTCATTGCCATAATTTATTACCAGATGGTTAAATTGGATAATACTTATCAGAACTTTATCTAACTCATAATGCGGCTATTACACGATTAAAATAAAATCCCCTGTAAACCTGAGACTTACAGGGGATTTTCCATTTGAGTACACTTAACTGACCAATTATCTAACTTTAGAATCATTCCAGATTATCTCAAAGTGGTTGATTTTATTGAAGAAATTGGAAATAGTGTCACTTGTTCGGAACAGGATTATAGTCAATAACAATACTTCACCGCATACCAAACCGCTACAAATTCTTCGATTGTTAAATTCCCGTCAATGGTGAATTCTATATCCAAAGTATAAGAAGATGTTCCAGTGAAAACCTTTCCATCTAACATTGTCGCCACAATATCATTGGTATAGGTAGAAGTCCCTTTGTAAATCTTGCTGTCTTTTATAGTAAATTCAATGTCAGAAGTGTAGGATGATGTTCCCTTATAAACCTTTCCGACTTGAATCGTATAGATTACATCGCTGGTATAACTGGAATTTCCTTTGTAAATCCGATTCCCAGAAACATGGCAGAGAATATCAGATGAATACGCTGAGTTTTTCTTGTATACCTTTCCATCGACAACATTACAAATCACATCTGAGGAATACCGAGATGTTCCTTTATAAACCTTGACCTGCCCAGTTGAAATGAGACTACTGGACAAGAAAACAATCAGGAGTGGTAAGATTTTATACATGGTTTCACTTATTTTTCAAATAGTTCTAATCACACCACCGTTTTTGTTAATTAGTATAATCTTCCCGTTTTTTAACTGGACTTGACACGATTCATCTTTCTCCGAATACCAGTCTGCACGAACAGCATCACCTTTGGTATAGTAAGTCCTGACCTTGTTCCCATAAATATTCACCAGAACTACTTTCCCATCAACGATTTTCAAAAATCTTTCAAGATTCATTTCACCTTTACCTTAGTTTTCACTTCGTCCATGAACTCCTTACATGGTTTGAACGCAGGGACATTGTGTGCCGGAATCTTCACCGAAGTATTCTTAGTTATATTTTTCCCCAATTTCTCTGCTCTTTTCTTCAAAACGAAACTACCGAACCCCCTCAGGTAGATATTTTCCCCTTTCACCATTGAACTTTTCATGGTTTCCATCAGGGATTCTATTACCCCCTGAACAACCACTTTGTCAATTCCGGTTTTGTTCGTGATTTCGGTTACGATGTCAGCTTTTGTCATAAAGTTCGGTTTTAATAATTATCCATTTACAAAGGTGAGAAATTTCTGATAATCAAAAAACTAAAGTGAATATTTCTCACTTCCATCCACCGAATTTGATGGATTTCTATTAAAATAAAGTCGGGGTGAATTGTAAACAGAAAAAACAAGGTGAAAAGTCACTTCCGGGAATCAATATATACAAGAAAGAACCTTTTCCAAAATCATGATTACCTTATATGATAAATTTGTTGACACCCAACCCCATGATGAAAATCAAGAACTGATAGACCATACAATTCAAGAATATTTAGGAAGCGGCTATGACCGCAGGATGCTCTGCTTTGAAAGTAGGTGGGTGGATGACCTCTACCAAAAACTATCCGTCAAGCCATTCATTGAGAACTTAGACCAACTTACTGGACAACCAATAACCGTGGGGTATAAGTACTTTGAATCTGGAGAACAATTAAAATTCCATTTGAAGTGGCCGGATGGTGAAGTATGGAATAATCCTTTGATGTGGGCAACCAGTTTAACCTATATCTCTTGCCATGGTTGCCCTGCCGGACTTGACTTACCACTGGGATTAGTTTCTCACGCTGAATTACAGGATATCTTTCGAGATTATGGAAGCGATACGTCCTCCATACTGTATTTTTCATCTTGCAACCTTTTTCAGGACAAAAAGCTTGGGATAGAGCTTTTACAGTCCAGCCAATGCCGCGGCATCTTCGGACTAACCAAACAAATTGGGTACACCACAGGGTTAATACTTGACCAGATTCTACTTAGTTCCTTTTATATGTATCTGGACGGCGACCCGTTTAACCATTTGACGGAAATATATGAATGCGTGCTGGAATCCTTTCCACCAGCAAAGGAGGCCGGATTTACTTTATTCATCCCCTAATCTACACTTTCGACCACAACAACCTTTCAAAATCCACTAAGGTTTCTCTTAATATCCTGAAAGTCTTTTCACGTTTGAGAAGTTCACGATTTCCACTTCTATTATCAGAATTTTCAGAAAATCCAACACAAGCCAATGGTCGTTTCTGTTTTAGAGCGAATTGGGCTGTGTGCATTGCTCCACCATTGATTTCTGATTCAACTACAATTTCTCCCATACTAAGGCCTGATTGGAGTCTGTCACGCTGAATGAAGGAAAATTTTCTGGGGGATACCATTTCTTGATATTCTGTAATGATTAATCCACCTGCTTTTACTATTCTTCCAGCAAGTTCCCGGTTTTCTTTCGGATATATTTTCCGTAACCCAGATGGTAAAACAGCTATGGTTCTCCCTGCATACCTAATACAAGCCTCATGAGTCACTGTATCAATTCCCAGGGCCAAGCCAGATATAATCACATATCCCTTATCGACAAACCATTTGGTAATGTATTTACATTCCTCTATTCCTTCAGGTGTTGGGGTTCTTGTGCCAACAATTGCAATAATTTTTGGATTGTTCCCCAAGGAGATGTCTCCCTGATAATAGAGGCGAGAAGGGGGGTGTGGAATTGAAAGTAATCTGGTCGGGAAACCAGCATCATCTGAGCTAATGGTGTGTATGGGACTGTTCATCAACACAGAAATATCAAGCAATACAACTCTCCATAATCCTTAATTATTTGACATTCTATTCTTTCCGCAATGGAAAAGGAACGATTTTCAATCTTGTATGGTATCATATGTGGTGAGAACAAACAGTATTTCCTGACCAATTCTATGATTTCTGGTCTTTCCCGTTCAAAAATCATTGTGGGGAAAGGGCGAGTAGAATCAGTTAGTAATTCATGTAGTTTCAACTGGAAGAAACGATGCTTTAATTCATCATCCATCCATCAAAATTATAAGTTAAAGCGGTGAAATAAAAGCCATTTACCGTTTCTCATCGGTTAAACGGTAATTGCTAGTAGCAGCCCGATGTGTCCAATGACATTTGAGAGATTCAAATCGGCAGCAATCGAATTATTGATATCCCAAGAATTTTCCTACTTCCTTAGTTCTTCCCGCAGTTCCATAAGTAGTTTCCCCAACATATTCTGTCCATCAAGCACGTCATTAGTCAAAACAGCACCCCAAAATTTATGCCGTGCTCCTTTTCTGGCTGAAACATCTTCAACGATAATATGGTCTCCCGTTTTAAGTAGTTTCTCACGCAGCTCCGAATGCTGGTCAAACTTTAGCCGCAAACAAAGACGCATATTTTCGATGTCTTCCATTGACATGGGTTCAACAACCCTTTTCGTCCTATATTCTTTTCGCTTGGACATAAACTTAGCTCCCATTGGACTTTTATCATTCCTTATCATCTCTCGGATTGTTACATCATCGAACCTGAGAGCTTGAAATAGAGCTTCGCTGGTAAGCCAGATTTGACCATTGTAGGTTATTGGTGCCGCAAACATATTCCCGAGCCAACCGAAGGGTAAATTTGTCTTTGTAAATGAAATGTAGGCCATTATTGATGATTTACATTCAACCGATTTCTTTTTACAAATATACTCCGAAGCTGTTTTGATTTGTTTAAAAGGAACTTTATTAATAACAAAAATGTTCTTTCAAACCGCTATATATCAGTGAGAATGATTTTAACTGGAATGATATATTTCGTTCCCTCAGGGGCCAGCAGAATGGAAACTATACATGAAGTGATGATTTCATTATCATGGTAATCGTTCCAAGGGTCATTGCTGTGCAGCAGCCAGACAATGAATTTTTTCCATGACTTTTAATGGTTATCGATTTTGAGAATTTTTAGTCATTGGGGATTAATATATAGAAAGAAAATAACCACAGGAATGATACCTTTCATCTTCATTGACAGTGAATTATACATTGATTTCAGTACACTGACTCAGTTGACCTCTTTGTCAAGGTCTACTCTGTATCGTCGACTAATTTGTTCAATACCGAGAAGAAATTTTGGGAACAAGAAGTTGATTCTATACAGGGATTTACTCACACATCCCACACTTGCAAAAATAATCGATAAGGATGGAATACCTAATGACATTTGAACGCTTTAAGGCCAAGAAATGGCGAAGAAGAGTTCCAAGAAACAAACGCATGAATTCCAGAGTACCAATTCTTGAACCGTTCAGTCCTGATGAAATGTTACCAGGGCGAACTTATGACCAAACTGAAGCTCCAATACCAGGCAACTTCACTATAAAGGTTTAAAAATCAACATCTAATATGAATTACTACATTAAAAATCGAAAATATTATTATGATTTCCAGTATCTAAGGGCATTATCGGGGTTTTCCTCGACGAAACTCCAATATTTACTGGATAAGGAGAAGATTGGAAGAGTGAAATATCAGGATATCTGTGTCTATGAGTTGGATGACTTGTATAAATCAGAAGTTTTCTGCGACCTCATCCAACCCGATGTAATTGTAATGGATGATAATTAGCCTACCGAAAATATGGTAAAAAAATGGTGCTGCATCAGTTTTAAGACACTTTTAATGCAAAGTCAGTGAATTCTCCAGCATGAAACCATGAGGTGCCAGAACGAGTAAAATAGAGAAATTTGGCTATATCAATATAAACTGTTGATTACGAATTCAAAATATTCTATTTTTGGGTAAAATTGATAGATATGAGGAAAATAGCCTTAATCGGGATTCTAATTGGTATATCCGTTCTCACCAATGCCCAGAACTATTTTATTAGTTTTTCGGCCTCAGGGGACACAAACCAGATTGGCACTATTCAGGTTGTCAACCTCACAACATTGGACACCGTATGGCTCAATGGTAGTGATACTTTAAATCTTATAGGCTGGGGTGTTGGACTTGAAAATCAGAGAACTGAGAATTGTGACATAACCCTGTCCCCCAACCCTGTTTTAAATGACGCTATATTGAGTGTCCAATCGAACAGGGAGGGGAGTGCTGTAATAAGTGTCCATGATATGTCAGGTAAAATTATCACTTCGAAAGAAGAACAAGTTAATCCTGGCGAAACTCAGTTCCGACTTTCCGGTTTTCCCAAAGGTTCGTACATAGTTCGTGTTAATGGGAAGGAGATACATGGGTCTGTTAAGATGATAAGCGATGGTATTGCGAATAGGCCTACCATTGATGAGGTCACTAATTACATGGATTATAAGTCCTTTAAATCACAAAAATTCGAAAAAAACACAACCACCACACAAGTAGTTCAGATGACCTATACCACCGGAGATAGGCTACAATACAGAGGGCAAACATCAAATTATCGGAAAATTGTGGTTGATGTACCTAATTCCTCAAAAAATCAGGATTTTCATTTTTTAACTTGTTTTGATAATTATGGTCATAGTTATGAAACGGTTGACCTGCAAATTTCCTACAAGAAGAAATCATCCAATCTTGACACTACATATACACAAACATGGATGGCTGAAAATCTCAATGCTGGTGAATTCCGCACCGAAGCTCAGGGTTTTCATAACGATACTGTGATTGAAAAATTCTGTTATTATGATTCAATATCTAATTGTAACGAATATGGAGGTTTATATCGTTGGGATGAAATGATGGGATATCAGTTAGAAGATAGTGTTCAGGGTATTTGTCCCGATGGTTGGAGAATCCCCACTGAGGAAGAATATCAAAACCTCATTAACTCTTATGGTGGAGCACCATTTATTATAGGTGTAATGAGTGGGGATTCAATTGCCGGAGGGAAAATGAAAGAAGTGGGAACAATTCATTGGAATAATGGTTATGACCCTCTTTATCCACCATGTGAGAACCCAGATGCGACAAATGAGTCCGGATTTACTGCAATTGCTGGAGGAGGGTGGGCTACAGAAATAGGCATGTACAATACTCATTGGGGGAGTAAATTCACAGATGCGGTTTTCTGGACTTCGACATCATACCCATTCTATCCGGGATGCTCTTACGAATGGTCGATGGAATGTATAAATGGGATTGCTTGGAATTGCGGTTGTTTAAGAACAGACGCATATTCTGTAAGGTGTGTCCATGATTAAAAACTGAGATTGTCTGTTACGGAATTAAACAATCTTGTCCGTTACCCATTTTGTAAGACCTAAATCGATAATTAAGTCTGCCAATTCCAATCCGGCCAATAGTTGCACATTTTCATAATGGTTTTCGTAGTTGTCAAATGACTTATCCGGATTAAAAACAACAAAAAATAGCTTGCTATAACTTTTTGAAGAAAACTTCTCTGCATAATCTTCAAAATCTTTCTTTGAAGCGGCAGCTTTGACCTGAACCTGAAATAACTCCTGTGTTATCGGGTCTTTAAGTTCTAAATCAATGAACTTCATCTTTTCACCAGTTTCACTAATCCTCCTCCATCCACTTTGACGAAAGATTAGGTCAGCCAATATTTCCAAGTCTCGCCAATGCAACTCTGTAAAGGTCTTAGTAAGATATTCTGCTAGTTCCCTTTTCTTCTGATAAAGTTGTTCTACAATCGGCGGTGTTTCAGCATTAATTGTTCTTCGCAACGAGTCCTTTTCCTCAATCTTACAAAGTGTTGCACGAAATCATTGGGTCTTGGTTATTCTCCCTGAAATTTGGTTTATATATAGTGTCTTTCCTTTGATATCACTATCATTCCACTTTATCTTGGTAGTTCTAAATTTCGAGATGTCATCTTGGTCAACTTGTGTATTTTCTAACGTACACCAATAGAGTTTACCATTTGAGAAGGTGATAAAAACATCATCACTGGTGGCATCACAGAATGATTTCAGGGCGTTATAATCTTGTGTAGCACCCTGCTTCACTCCAAATTCTTCCTTAATAGTCTCTTTTATCCTATCCCAATTTTTATTATGAATATCACTTAAATCGATATTCTTCCATCCAACCCTCGCTTTTTCACCAATATTTAGCTCATCTTCCCATAGGCCTTGTTTCCCAAGCTTGATATAAAACGCATCCCTAAAAGTTATTTTTTCCATTGTAGTACTTTTTTGGCTTAAACAATTGATGATTGAACTATTATAAATTCATAAAATGCTAAGTTACTTAAATATTGAAATCAAATCAGAAGGCACATCCACATCTACATTTTCCTCTTCATCATCATCAGGAGTGTACTTTAAGACAAGAATTTCTTCACCTATATCCTCGTTTTTAACCAGGTATATTGGCTCGTCTTCCCTGTCTGGTAACATTGAACCAATAGCGTAAACCGTCTTAAACCTACTGAATTTTTCTATTTCAAGGTTCGAATCGATGTCGATTTTTCCGTTTACCAATTCCATACCGAAATCATACTCTGTTGTCTCCCCAGCATCCATATACCGTGTTAACCGTAACATAGCTGAAGGATGGCCTTCAATTGTATTAGCAAATAACGGAGAGAACTTTTTGTGATAACATTCTTCCCAATCCCTCTGGAGTTCCATAATAAATCTATCGGAAGGAAGGTGAGTCCCATCATCGGAGAAGTCAGCTTTCTTAAAAGGTACAATGAGTTCCATCGTGTCGTTGATTATTCTTATTCAGCTTTCTTCAAACTGAACCCGTACATATCAATAATTTTCGCCTTAGGATAATTTATTTTAGTCTTTTCTCCAGTTAAGAAATCTGTTGTAAATGTTTCCGCAGACAACTTGTCAATTACCTCATGGTTAACAAGGTAGAACTCACGGATAACAGTTAGAGATTTTTTATTTACTCTCCTAAATCCGCACTTACCTTCTGAAATTACCCGAAAACTATCACAAAAATTCGAATCAAAGGCAGGGATAAACCCAAAAACGCCAAGAAGAACTTTTGTTATCAGGGTCAAATCCGCATTATCATTATGAATTAGACATTTCTTCACCTCATTATAAATGTTGATAAGGGTGTCAAGATTTTCATCAGAGTACTTATCCACATCAAGTAACCAAATCGATTTAGGCAAGGTGTCAATGTATACAATAGTATCATAGAATTGTCGGACACTATGTTGAAAAAGAAAACTTGATGCCCGTAACATTCCCCAACTTGCCAAATAAAATCCAAGGGACAAACAGCTCTTCTCAATATCCGCATTAAAATCTTGGGTTTGCCGAAAGTAATTGTAACAATAGTCAAAGGATGAGTATCTATCGAAAGGGGATGATTTTGATTTATACCTGTTTACAACCTGTTCTATATCAGTCCTTTTCATATTTCGTTATGATTTAGTTTGTAATAGATATCTTTTCTCCAAATACTCAATCCACTTATGATATTGGTGATTCGGGCAATATTTTCGACAACTTCGGAAGAAATCTTCGTATGTAACTCCCCGAACACAATCTTGAAATTCTGGTTTCAGGAGACCTTCTTTGTATTCCCGTAAGGCCTCCGTAAAATGGATATTTCCCGCAGGATATAAGGTCAGAGAATGAAAATGACGGTATTTCGAATCCATTTTCAACAGGATACTCTCGCCCAACACATGGTTTCGCCATACCTGCCGGTATCTATCCAGCTTTAATTGGTCAAAGTCTCCATCGTTCAATTGGAATTTTCCAGACAGTTGGGTTATCTCCTTATACTTTGATTTATTGAATTCATTTGTCATTCTTCGATGCTCGGTAGACCCCGCTTTGAGAGGATATGACCCCTCAGTATACTTGACCTCTATACCAAGAATGCCTATTGACTCATCAATATGCTTGTATTCGATGTAAGTGTCGAAGGCTGTATAGTCATTGAGGTACTGTTCTCTTGGCTGTGGAGCAAATTCAATTTCAATATCGTGGATAATTCTATCAATGATTGTGCTTCCCAGAAGGTCATTAAAGACTTGTTTACAGAAATCTTGGTTTTGGTCAAGAGGGATGAACAAGTTGTAGGGGAGGTGCTCACTCCGCAGCAGATTGCAATGGAAGGGTTTTCTAAATGGGATTTTCTTGACCCTGTCCCGAATTCCAAATCCATCGTAGAAGTTCAAACCCTTTTCCCCATCCTCTTTTAAGAGGACATTGATATCTTCATCAAACCAGACCTTTAGAATTTCTGACCGATAAAATGATTGATGCCAGCGGCATTGGTTTTTGAAGTCGCTATCATTGGTGTACTTTCCTTCACTTGAAACCCTTACCCATTCATCAACTAATCCTTTTTCATTATCGTGAAGTGCTTCAAGGTTTATGTGTTGAAGTGCAGTAAAAACAGGAGGTCTAAAATCATGATGGACGAATGTAGGATGATACCTATACCATCTGGGGTCTGTTGTGAACTTTTGCCAAAATTCTTCGAAAGAATTGACTGGTTCTTCACCACCTTTCCAATCATCCAAATCAAATTGCATATAACTGTACTTCCTGATAAATCGGCACTCTCCACCATGAAGTTCACGGAAGATGCGTTCCCCACCACCTTCCATTCCGATGTCAAGGATTAGGTCTTTCATATGATTATTCTGTTCGAGTTAATTCTGATTTAATAGTCTTTCCCGTTGACAAGGTCATGGTCAATGGAGTGAATTTAAGATACATTTTGTTTTGTTTGAACGACTCAATCAGCTTTTTGGAACTTGTTTTATCCATATTCGAAATTGAATTTAATTCAACCCTTCCAGTCCACATTGCACCACTTTGGATTAGTATCGCCTGTTCTTTACGGTTTAAGCTAAACAGCATCTCATCGAAGAAACGAGCATTTTCAAGAAACTTGATTTTCAATTCCATCTGGATTATTCCTACTGGTCTTTTACCAATATTTTCCAAAGTCAGGGAGAGTATACATTTCGGGATTTCATCATCATACTGAGTAAAATGAATAGTTTCAGTGTTGAAGCTGGGTATGATTCTATATTCTGGTGTAATATTCTTGTTATCCCACATCATTAAATCTAAGTCATATCGAGTAGCGAAATCCCTACGAGTGTTTTTTCTCACAAATATGACATTTTGTAATGATTGCTTTTCTTTTCCATCAGAATGGTATGATTTGTAATTCCGAATCACATGAGGTTTATCCAATGATGCGGGAATATGGATGATACTCAGTGAATGGTCGAAAAGTTTAATGTCGTATGTGTTTATCTCAAATAATCGGTCAACCCTTTTATTAATCAAGTTTATAATTTCTGATGGGTCAATGGGTAAAGTTACATCAGTAAATTCCTTTGCTTTGTCATCAAAACCAATAACAATACATCCATCTGGCCCGTACGTATTCGCAATAGCCGATGAGTCCTTAATGAATTCTTGAGCCCCCTGTTCATCCTTAAGGTCGTACCACACTCTTTTAAAATCAAACTTTGAATTCTCGATAGTTAATCCTTCTATCGATTGTTCAACATAGGATGAAACCATCCTCTCAATTTCTTCTCTTGACATACTTGACCAGAATTGATAACAAGAATTTGTTGTGCCGAATGAACTTAAAGTTAAGATTTTCGGAATGGACTTTTAAATTTTCTAAAACTCGAACATTAAAGTTAATATATAATCCTATATCAGAACCTATCAGTTCTCAAAAAACAATCACAAAAGGACAATGGAAAACCCATTAATTGAAGAAAAGCTTTATCACCAACACCTATTCCGTTTGGATGATAAGTTGAATCAAAAACTCTTGAATCACATGACAGAGTACGAAATGACACTCAGTGGTGTCATCAGGAGAAGTCTGAGGATATTCTTAGAATCTGAAGGAAACAACAGTAATGACAATAATAGAACCGAAAAAACAAGCACGATGAAGAAATGAAAATCGACATAAATCAGCTAAAAGAACACCCTCTGAATAAGGAGATATACGGTGAAGACGAAGAACAGCTAAATAAACTGGTCGATAGGATTAAGGTATCGGGCTGGATTGAGCCTATCATTATCAATAAGGATTACACGATTTTATCCGGCCATCAAAGATACAGGGCAGCCAAAAAATTGAATTACACTTCGATTGATTACCAGTTGGTCAGTGTTCCACCAGAACAAGAACTGGAAATCTTACTGAATGCAAATCAATACAGGGAAAAGACCACTATCCAGAAACTCAAGGAAGCCGAATACTATCATGAGGTTGAAAGTAGAAAGGCATTACTACGACAAATCTCTGGGACTACCCTTGAGTTCTCAAGAACCCGAGGTCGCACGAATGAAATAGTGGCTAAGAAAATCGATATGTCACCATCCTCTTACAAAAGAGCAAGAAAGGCTCTTAAAAACTCAGAAAAGATAACAGAGGAAGGATTACAACATCTACTCGAAGAAACCCTAAACACGGATATTACCACAGCTCAGAAGCTATCCGAACAACCCTTAGAGGTGATACAGCAGGTTCAAGACCTCATTGATGGTGATGCAACTCAAGTAGGTAAGGTTTTACGAAATCTGGAAAACCTTGAAATCAGAAAAGCTATTCCCTTACCACCGGGAAGATACACGGTCATCTACACAGAACACAATAAGAGTGAAGATTTTGAGAAGTTTTCCAAGATATCAATTGGTGACCTGGCTCAATCAGATTCCATCCTTTTACTCTGGACACTTCCCCTATTACTTGACCAAGCTATAAAACTACTTCACCTATGGGGATTTCATTATAAAACAGCTTTTCTCTGGAACAAGGATGTCATGAATGATTGTTCCGACTTAGGAGAAGTAATGCTGATAGGAACGAGAGGAAATCCACCGATGATATCCCTATCCAAAGAGAATCGACCTGAAACCATTAAACCAGCTATTATAACCAATATGATAGAACAGGGTTTTCCACAAGTTGACAAGGTTAAAATCAGATTGGGAGAGGGATGGGAACTCTTCTAATCAATTTGTTAAATGCAAATGGGGGACTCTTCCCAGTTAGTCCCCCATTTTAAAAAAGAATCACTTATGAAATGTACAGTATTAATGCAGATTATCTGGAATTCCGTTGTCAAGACACAACGGGTTATATGTCCAGTCAACTATCTAATGGTTCCAATAGAGTATATATTATTTCTAAGAACCTTAAATTATCCAAAATGACTGATTACAAGTATTATAAACCAAATTTTTTGAAATGTTTTGAAATTCTTTTAGACAACAGAAAGGTGGGTTTCTTATATGCCGAACCAATCAGAAACAGCTACTTCTCAAAAAACGACATTATCATCATTAGAATCGACAATCATGTCTTGTATGACCCAGACCTAAGCTCAATCATTAAAACCTGTTTAAACGAACTGCAATTAACAATTATGGGGATTTCCCGACTGGATATCGCTTATGATACACAGATTGATGTTTTGAAGAAATTCAAAACCCTTTACAACAATCCCAATCGATATACTTATAAGAACCGTGGAAAGACCATCGTTAACGGAACTGGTCAGTATGACACCCAGATTAACATTGGTAGTCTCCGTAGCCAGGGGAAAACCCTGATTATCTATGATAAATCCAGTTTACTCAGACAACAAAATGGTAAGGAATATCTAAATGAGTTATACTCAACTATTTTCCAAGATGAATCGGTCTACCGTGTTGAAGTCCGTGTAACCAGTAAATATCTTGGGAAGTATCAAATTGACCTCTTCAAACTCTATGACAAAAATTACTTAGAAACACTATTCCATGAGTTTTCACATTCAGTACTGGACTTTAGATATAAACAAAGTAATTCAAACACAACCCGACAGAAGAAAGTACCATTTATTGAATTGAATGGGAATGGGATAAGACTGGAGAGAAAGGTTTCAGTGAATAAGGAGAAGGGAAACAATTCGATGAAGTATCTTATTGGGAAACTCCATAGTGATTTGAAAAAAGAGGAATTCCATCAATTTGGGAGAGAGATTAAGTTGGTAATTGGGTTATATGTGGAGATGACGGGATTACAGGACTGGTATAGGAAAAAGGAAATGTTGGATAGGTAGGAAGTGAAAGAATGGACTTAATTATTACAGTGTTCAGGGCTATTGGTCACAAAAGGGTGAAACAGCTAAATCTTGATTGATTTAGCTGTTTTTATAATTAAAATCAGAACTCTTCTCAAAAAACAATGAATTATTCCTGATTTTACCTCGTTCTGGCTTTTTATTCTCAGAAATTTTAATTATGTTTGAAAAAGTTGAATGTAAATTCATAAACCAAGTAATATAATAAGAATGAAAATAATTAACATGGAATTAAGCGAAGATAGATTTGAAGAACTTTGTATAAAACAAAGTAATAATACTAATTCAGAGGAAGAAGAAGAACTGTGGTTCAATGAATGCTTGAAAAGAGATGTTTGGAGACCGAATATCTCAAAACTAACTGTGGATAATTTTCCGAATGAATTATCCTTTCGTAAGTTTCAGCAGAAGTTGAAGTTTACAAGTAAATAAAATATCATCAATGATTTGGAAAGGATTTCGATTATCATTTAATAGTAATCTGTAAAGGTGATTACAACTGTTTTTGTATTCAACAGTTCGTTTAATAGTAATCTGTAAAGGTGGTTGAAATCCTTCCAATATCATTGAGTCAAGCGAAATTAAAAATCGGAAAAGAATAAATGGAAGAAATCACTTTAAAGTCAGAAATGACAAAGGAAACTTTTCTTAGAACCTTTCACTTATACAAAGAAGATGATATCTATATCCTAAGAAGTAAGTTATTGAAGAAAAAAACTCATAAATCTTTTATCTTAACCCATGAGTTCACGATTGAACTTATAAATATTAAAATAAATCTACCAAGTCCTTTCAATGAATCGTATTACGATAACTATTGTTGGATGCCTGAGTTGAATTTCAATTTTCAAATAGATAGTTTGAATTACCGTTTCAAAATCTCAAAAGAAATTGCTGAACGATTTTTGGAACAGGAAAGTGAGTATGAACTTGATGAAGATGATGCGGAAGAGAATGTCAAGAACTTTATCAGGAATATTCGATTGAAATCCATTCTCGATTGAATAAAACAACTTTTTCTTTAATAACCTTCTGATTTTTTTTGCACCGGCAGCGGCTCTACCTTTGTTTCATGCAAGATATCAAGGAAAACAAAGTATTAACCGCTGTAGACACCATCTTTCAAAAAGGACATAAGAGCAAATTATCCGAGTCGTTTCAACATTCCGTAAGTACGGAAACCGAAATAATCAAAGACTATCTGGGAATTGAATCGGAACGCCAAGCGATGTTCTGGTCGATGCTGTTTGGAATGACAATTCAAAGTAATGCAAGTATCGACCTTGAAACCTTTAGTAGTTACCTGAACACAACCGTACTTCGTGTTTTCGTTTTCCAAAAAGACTTCGATGAATTAGTTAAGAGAAAGCTGTTGTACCGTCAAAAATCTACCAGACGAAGGCGAGGGGGTGAAAGCCTCGCCTATCTGAATCTTGCTATTCCATTAGATATGATATACAGTGTTGTAAATAATGAACCTTTACCAAAGCGCAGGATGTCCGACTTGTCCATTTATGAGGTGCTAGATGTGGTGTATACTCTCCTTCAGCAAAGGGACGATGGGTTCATAGATGGTGACGATTTTAACACGGAATTGGAAAATTTGATTACAGAAAACAAGGCCAATCCAACGATTCGGAAAATTATAAACTGCAAGCTACCACCACTGGAATTAGCCATCCTTTTAGTTTTACTCCAACAATTCGTTGAGGGCAGTCAGTATGTGGAGTGGGTTAAATTACTTCGAACATTACTTCCTGAAAGCCAGAAACAGATTAAGGTTAGGAAGGAATGGCAGACAGGGAATTCTAAACTTCAAAAAATTGGATTTATCCGTTTTGATGATGATTCTCAGTTTCGAAGCGACAAAACAATTACCTTAACTACCAAGGGAATGGAGTTGCTTGGAGATGATAAAAACTTGTTCATGGATTTTGATACTCCGAAATCCAATGATATCATCCAATCAACCAGTATCTCTGAACAGAAACTTTTCTTCAATGAAAGAGAACAGGGTGAATTGGACTTGTTATCCAATCTCTTGCAACCGAACAACTATGATGAAGTCGTTGGTAGGCTGAAATCCAATAAACTGAAGGCAAACTTCACGATTTTATTCAGTGGTCAGCCTGGCACAGGTAAAACCGAATCTGTTTATCAAATCGCTCGAAGTACCGGTCGTGATATAAAGATGGTGGACATCTCCAAAACTAAGAGTAAATGGTTCGGAGATAGTGAAAAGCTCATCATGGGGATATTTGCATCTTATCGAAAACTTGTCGAGAGTTCAAAGTTGACACCAATCCTGCTTTTCAACGAAGCGGACGGAATATTCAGTTCAAGACAGACAGTTGATGAATCTACGGTTTCTCAGACGCAAAACGCAATGCAGACCTGCCTACTCCAAGCCATGGAAGATTTTGAGGGCATATGCATTTGTACGACAAATCTACCAATGAGCCTAAAGGAATTTGAAAGAAGATTTCTTTATAAGATTACCTTCGACAAACCAGATTCCAGCACTCGGGTCAAAATTCTTCGGGATAAAATTCCTTTTCTCTCTGATGACCAAATTCTTAGACTTTCCGAAACTTTTAACCTTACTGGGGGTCAGATAGCCAATCTTTCGAAGAAATTCATTATGAACCAAATCCTGATAGGGAAATATCCCGACATGAATGAAGTGCTGAAGCTCTGTGATTCTGAATTCTTGGTAAAATCAAAGGGTAGAAGTTCGATTGGGTTTAAGGTTGGGATTAGTACACGGTAACCCCAATTGAAAAGTTCAGATTTCTCAAAGTTAAAGAGAAGCTTGGACAGCTTTCTTCGCTAATAATTGTTACTTTTGACAAACCTTTCAGCCTTCCACTTTCTCAGAAAAAGTGGAACGAACAATAAATCAGTACGATAAATTAGTTACCACAATCAAGATGCAGTTAACGTTTGAGAATTTCGGTTTGATTGAAGATATAATAGATAAAACACCTACTGCGGTTGTAGCAAATATAGGTAAACTTGAGTGGACTCAAGGAACTTTTAAAATTCAAAGCTGGGGAAATACAATACATCGTATTGCCCCCTATGTTGGTAGGATAAAACCCTCTTTTGCTCATTTCTTAATAAGATACACAGCAAAAAAAGGAGATATAATATTAGACCCTTTTTGTGGTATAGGAACAATTGTTACTGAAGCTGCAATCATGGGTTATAAATCAATTGGTGTCGACCTAAATCCTTATGCCATTTGTATTTCAAGAGCAAAGAGAGACAACAAGCGCCATATTCACGAATTAATTGATTATATCGAAAAGCTGGAGATTGATACTTCTTCCATTGATACGGGACGAATCCCTGAATGGGTAAGAAATTATTACAATCAAGAAACATTAAAAGAAATCCTTTATACTATTGAAGTTTTACAAAAAGACAAACAAGACTTTTTGTTAGGCTGTTTAGTCGGTATTAGTCAGGGACATAGACCCGGTCATTTATCAAAACCCTGTGCTTGGACTTTGCCTTACAAACCAAGACCTGACGATAAAGGAGAATATCGAGCTTTAAAACCAAGATTAATTGAAAAAGTAAAAAGAACTTTTTCAAAAGACTTCTCAAATATGGAGGACATTGAAATAATTCTAGCAGATAGTCGTAAATTACCATTACCTTCTGAATCTATAAATCATATTATTTCAAGCCCTCCATACTATGATACGCTAGATTATGTAAATTCTCATAGGTTGAGATTAGCAATATTGGGAATTTATAATGAAGATGATAAAAAGGAATTAAGTAAAAGCTTGATTCAAGATTATAAGAGTTACATCGCTAACATGAAAATAGTAATTGAAGAGTTCAGTCGAGTTATTAAAAAGGGAGGATATTGTATCTTGGTTTTAGGAGACCATTTTAAAAACAAAAAAGTTATAAATACCGCAGAAGAACTCAAACCTATTCTAATTGAAAATAATTTCACATGTCATGCTATTATAGAAGATAGAATTCCTATTAACAAATCCGTTCAAAAGTCTACTTCAACTGTTAAATCTGAGAGAATAATGGTTTTAACTAAAAATTAATATGGACTTTCATTATTCCAAATCCGGTGCTCTTTTTAGTTTACATCCATTTTGGACAAAACAACCATTAGAACCAATATCATATTTTATTAATGAATTCACTTCCCCGGGAGAAACTGTTTTTGACCCTTTTGGTGGAACTGGAACAGTGGGTGTTGCTTCCCTCATTAATAATCGTAGGTCGATTATTAATGATATTAGTCCGATTTGTAGACATATAACGCAAGGATATACCACCAACTTTAAAACAGAACTGTATCGTAAAGAGATTTTAGATTTTATTGAAAGAATCAAATTCAAATCTGAACCATTATATAAAACCAAATGTTCATGCGGCCGTGTTTGTGATATAACATTTTCTGTTATTGCTCATTCTTACGACTCTAAATCATCCTTGTCTAAGGAAATTTTTTTCTCTTCTTTATTTACAGCAACTAAGGAAAATATTGAATTTAAATATTCTAAGGAACTAAAGTTTTTAGGTTTTGAATTAATAAAAATCTGCTATAAATGTATTTGTCAAGATAATAAAATCTACAAGACGCCAGATTGTGAAGATATTAAGTTGTTCAATTCATGTCTTTATGAGAATCTCTTTTATCCAAAGGATTATCTTTTTGGTATTGAGCCAAAGAGAAATTTTAAAAAAGGAATAAAACAGGTGTTTCAATTATATTCAAAAAGAAACTTGTCTGCCTTATCAATAATCTATGAAGAAATTAAAAACACTCAGAACAATTTAATGCAAAAGTTATACTTTTTCGCCTTTACATCAATTCTATTTAATTGTTCATTATTAAGTCGGTATCGACATTATGAGAACACTTCAATAAAAATGGGCACATTCTATTTGCCACCATTAATCAAAGACAATAATGTTCTTCAAAGTTTTATATCCAAATTAAATCTTATTTCCAAAACCAATAATGAATTATTCAGCGATAGAAGAAATTCAGATGTTTTGATTTTACAAGATAATGCTGATAACTTGATTTCAATCCCTGACGCAACCATCGATTATATATACACTGACCCGCCCTATACGGATGTGATAAGCTATAGTGAACTTAACCTTGTCTGGGAAAGTTGGCTTGGGGAGAAAACTAATATTATCGATGAAATTATCGTAAATAAGTTCCAGAATAAAGACATCTCCTATTATGAAAGTAGATTTACAGCATTTCTAAATGAATGTTATAGGGTTTTAAGACCTGATAAATGCTTGACATTAGTTTTCCACCATCCAAATATTCAACATTGGATAAGTCTTCAAAATGCCTTTAATAATATTGGATTCGATTTTATTGAAAATGAAGAACCAATCAGGTTAATTTCCAAAAGCCGGACTTCCAGCCAACATAGTACACAAAAGTATTCTCAGTGTTTTCTTGTCTTCAATTTCAAGAAAAGTATAAATAAACAAAATACTTTGGTAGACTTAAACGATAATGATTTTACAAATTTGATTAAGAAATTATCAGAAGACGCTGAACAGAGAGGTTATATATTAAAGGCCGATAAATTTGATTTTATCATTTATCATTTGTTTTCTAAATATAAAATTAAGGATTTTTCCTTATCATAATCAACCCCCTATTAATCCCATATTGAATTCGTTTAATGATTTCCTTCTCACGGTTTTGAAATAAGTTAGCTGTTATTATCTTTCTCATTTCCTTTTCAAGTGACTTATCTTCAAACTCTAAATCATCAATACATTTGACTTTTACCAGCGGATTTTTAATCAGGTATTGAAATTCTTTCGAATTTCGTCTGCTAAGTTTGTCCAAATCATCTTTGGTTAAACGGATAAATATTGCATAATAGTCACCTGATGATGAAGAATAGATTTCTATTAAATTTTTCCCTAATAGACCATGCCCATCTCTTTTTGTTGATGTAGTTAGTGCTAAATAGTTCTGTGTATACAATCTTGAATGTTCACTTAATATATTTTTGTCTGTATCATATAAGGAAGATATTACTTGATTACTCCTTTCTCCGTATGTTTTCTTTCCGAGTGTTTCACTCATTGTTGTTAGAATTGATTCGATTAACTTCTGTAGATTATTCTCTATATGAAAATAATTCTTGGTCGATTCTACAATTAAGTCACACAATTTATTAATATCATATGCATCAATAATTAAAAACTTCCCTTTTTGTGTTTTGGAAATATTTAGAGCACCTGTTAAGAAGCCTGTATGTATATTAGCCTTTTTTATTCGGATATTCTTTGATTTCACATCACTCGGAATAGTTCCATCTTTAGAGTAAGATTCCCCAACAAACGGAACGAATGTCACTCCAATATAACCATTCAAAGCAACACTCGCTGAATGACTAAAACGATTTAATTGTCCATCACCAAATTGTCCTCTCTCAGTGCCGAAGGTACCTTCGACAATAACTAAAGGGAATTTGCCATCAATTATCCATCCAGCATCATTAGAGCCCAAAACCATATTAGTATACGGGTCAGTAAATGAAAGTCCGCCTTCCTTAAACAGTTTAGCATCTTCAGATGATTCATCAAATATTCTAAGCTCTAATCTATGATTGATTCCAAAAGGTTCTAATTTCTTTTGTGCTAAACAATGAATATCTTTTAATAAATTCTTGAGTCTAAGGTCACTTGTATATGCCATATCTACTATATGTTATTTAAAATATCCATTGGGTCAGTATTTATAACCATATCAATCAAATGTCTTGATTGATAATGGTTCAATTTCGGTAAGAAATGTTTCTTCCTATGAATTTCAATCATTTCAACTATTTTATTGAACTGAAGGTTACCCAATAACAGGAACTTAATATAATTGTCAATCCATTCAGAATCTTCCCTTTTAAACGCATTATTCCCCAAAACAGTTCTCTTGGGAATGTTAATATTAATACGATTGGCATCTAAATAAATCTCACCAAACTCAGGAATCCCATTGTCTAGCACATCGGGAATAATCGTATAAAGAGAGTCAGCTAAACCAACAGAGCTATATTTTCTAAGTTGATTTATCGCTTGGTCTAAACCATTTTTTGATGATTTCACTTCACCAATTATCAGTTCATATTTGTAATTTACAACAGTTTTAGAAGGTGTTGTCCTTGAGAACAACCCAAAGTTTCTTGCAACGGGAAGAACATTCAATAAGATTCCTTCATTTCCTATTAATCCAACTCTTGATAATACATTCGAGATAAAAGAATGAAATGCTGAGAAGTCAGGGATACCGCCTGTAAGTTTAATCCCAGTTCTATTTCCTGCCATCGAAAAACTCTGTTGAAACCATGGGACTTGATTTTCAACAAGGTATCCTTTTGAAATAAACAATTTACAAGCAAAATATTCTAACAACGGTTCTAATGAAGCTCCGGATTCAAAATTTTTAAAAAGAATAATATTCTCAGGACTAATTGAACTTGTTTTAATTTTATTATGTATAACTTTTTCAATACTACTTGACCTTCCTGTCGGAATTGTTTCTATTAATATATATTTGTGACCTGAAAAAACTGCTGGATACTTCTTTAATAAATGGAAGGATGAATTTCCTTCAAGCAAGTTACCATTAATATCACGATTAAACAATCCCGGGGTATAAATGTACGCTCCCTCTTGGAAAACAGAACGATGTATAAACACCTCAGACCTTCCTTTCATCGTAACACCTGTCTCATTAATCATATATTCCGCTCCAGTTATCGATGAAAACAGAAATCCTTCAAGTGGACTAATTTCTACTATTTCACCTAAAATCTTTTCGGTGTATACTTTAAACCCAAGATTGGTAAAGATATCCAACAAGCAATCTTTTTCAGACCACATAATAGTAATATTTTCAATAAGCAAAGGTATATCTGAGGTTTCTAAAAAGCAAGTGTCTTTTGTACCCGATATCAAAAGATTTGACTTTTAGATATCGGCTATAACACAACTTTTTTTTTTCGACCGGTCACTCTACATTTGTTCAACTATATTCTAATTCCATGAATAAGATTGCATTATACTGCCGAGTCTCACTGTCAAATGGTTGCCAAACCACTGAAAACCAGAAAATCAGACTGGTTGAGTTCGCCGAAAAGAATGGTTATAAATATGACCTTTTTGAAGAGATGGAATCGTCCAGAAAAACCCGCCCAGTAAAGCAATCCCTTTTACAAAAGCTGAGGAATGGAGATTATGAGTCCGTAGTCGTGTATAAGCTGGACAGGTGGGCAAGAAGTAGTACAGAATTGATACTCGACACTAAAGAAATCCTTGATAAAGGGATTGGATTCATCTCAATCTCCGATAACCTCGATTTTGGCACGGCTTCCGGGAAACTACATTTTCAGATATTGTCGGCCTTTGCAGAATTTGAACGGGAACTCATTCGGGAAAGAACTATCGAAGGCTTACGAAGGAGTAAATTACAGGGAAAAACTCCGGGTCGCCCGAAAGGGTCGAAAGATACTGTTCGGAGAAAAAAGTCAGGTTACATCCTCAGGGAAGCTAAAAAACGGCAGAAAATTGATTCTGATGCAGGTATCAACAAGTCAATAGAATCCTATCTGGACTAAAAAATACTCCCTTATATAATTTCAGACGGATTTTTTAAGCTAAAACCCCATGTAACCTCCCCTGATTTTCGGGTATCAAATAAACGACCGATTATTTAACATTAATTTATGAACAATATTGTAACTCCATCAGACATCGTAGAATACCCTTTTCAATATATAGGCATATCTTGAAGCCGAGAATTAATTATTTTACGACTAAGGCCTAATTTGTTGGTCATATCTTGTACAAGTTCAGTAAACCATCGTTGGCTATCTGGTGACACATAAATATTTTGTATTAAAGTTCTAATTGAGATTTTTCTTTTGCATCCACCATTCCTAAAATCCATTCTTTCGAATTTATTTAGTTCAAAGTCCGTTATAATTGCCCGCAATTCTCGTTCGTGTTCAAAGCTTTTTCTTTTATTTAGAAATGCATTGAATACATTTCTAAAATCTATTTTATCTTTATCATAGTCCAGATACTTAACAGTTCCAACAAAAACACTTGTTTTCGTCTTTTTAAAACTATCAATAAGTCGTTGATAAGTTGATTGTATTGCAATCCCTTCATTTGATTTGACATAAAGTTTCCACATGGCAGCAGATTCGTATTCATTCATATGCCAACAATTAATTGCCATTGATTTCAAGGAAGTAGCTAAAACCTTTTTATAATAATCAGGCTCTTTGAACGGAGAGAGGAGACCTCTTTTAATCAAGTTCAAATCCTGAGTTTTCTGCCATTCTGCACTTGGTTTAGTCAAGGAGCCCTCATATACATCTATAATGTACCCCAATCTTAGGGCAGGAATCGGGTGTTTTTAGTTTGTTTTTCT
>JAEAME010000138.1_pt1 | contig 99589 bp, 150 predicted proteins | sample 8958731 | NCBI WGS metagenome assembly JAEAME01 (sample SAMN16933194, study PRJNA681113) | bioreactor sludge metagenome | isolation source: anerobic bioreactor sludge (Control) | place: India:Bengaluru | collected 2018-10-24
GCCATAAATTATAAATTCATTATTTCTATAATCTTTAAAATAAATACTATTTTTAAAATCACCACCATCAATATATCCAATGGTATATGTTATTATCTTATCTGGAGTATTTTTAAGAATTTCTAATACTTTATTTATTTTTTTATCTAATAATTTATTTTTAGCATTAATTCTTTCAGCTTCCTCTTTAATTTTATTTTCAAAATAGTATTTATTTTCTTCTATTTTTTCATCAATAAATTCAAATACAAATTTTAAAATTTCGTCTTTGTTTAGACTTGATAGTTCATAATTTAGTTCACATTTTGTTTTATTATTACCAGTCCATTTCTTGTATTTCCATATTCTTGCACCATATAAATCAAAATCTATTGTTATTTTTTCATTATCGTTAAATCCATCTATTTCAATTGAATATATATAATTACTTGAATAATCTCCTGTTGCTATGTATGTTTGTAAAAAATTGTATTGCATTTTATATTTTTTAGCTATATCTTCAGAAATTGGTTTTAGTATTTCTCTAAAAGAATTGATATTTTCTAGTAATATGCCTTTATTTTCAAAATAATATTCTATGCTTTTTGTATCAGATTTGAATAAATAAAATTGTTTATTCAAACACTTTATTTTATCGTCTTTAAAACATACCGTTATTAACGAATCAAATATATTTGATTTTGACCACATAAATTTCTTACAACTAAATTCGTCATTTTCGATTTTTATGTATTTATTGATACACTTCTTGATAAAATTCTCTTTATATTGAATATAATTATCTAATATTTCAGTACATTTGGGCTTTTGTAAAATACTTTTTAAAATATCTTTGCTATCATCGTTTATTTCATCAATTAAATTAACTATATACTCAATATCTACTTTATTATTTTTATAATTTACTGCGTCTTTCCAAAACCAATCTAATTTTTTAACTTCTTCTTTTTTATCTTTATATATTCCTTTTTGTTCTAATTCTTCTTTATATTTGCCTATTATATTATAATAACTATCTCCTTTTCTAGTATTAAAACATTTTCCATTGTAATATAAAGCCTTAAACTCCAATAATGATTTTCCTTGAGAATTAATTAAATCTTTACTATTTACTTCAACAACTATATTGCCCAATTCGATCCAAATATCTAAATATTCTTCTATTTTTTTCTTGTTGGTATTTGCTATTTCAAAATATATTGTTTTCCCACATTCAGTTAATACAGTTATATCAGGATTGTAAATTTTATCATCAACATTATACTTTTGTTCAATTAATATTTCATTAACTTTAAATTCCAAGTCTTCATCCGTCTTAATTTTAAAAATATCTCCTATGTCTAATAACCTATTCTTCACCCAAAAATGAATCATTGATTCTCCATCACATTTGCTTTTATCAACATGTGCAAAGTGCCAACTCATAATGTCTCCCATTCTTGGTATTAACTCAGAACCACACATAGGACAATAATATGTATTTTTTAATTCTTTATCAACCTCGTCAATAGTTACTATACTGCCGTCTTTATCTTTAGCAAACCATAGATTTACATTATCATAAGCCATTATGTATTTTCCTCCTATCTATTAACTTTATATGTATTACCCCCTATTCTAACTCTCCATTCAACCAGTCCTCAGTCAACTCATCAACACTTCTATGTCCATATTCAAATATGTAATCATTTATTATACTTCCTTTTCCATATTCAAAGCTCCCACACTTTCCTTCTAACATATCCTCTGTAATACCTAATGAACAATATCTAATCCCTTTAGCATTAGTCCTCCCAGATATGCACCTATCACATTGTTTTCCTTTGTTATTTTGCTTTTCTTCACACATTTTCTTTAACCATCCTTTCAATTTCGCTTTACTATTTATTTGTTTTTAGTTTATATGTATTTTTAGTATTTAATATTTTTAAAATTTAAAACTATATTTGTCAATTACTTCATCAACGCTGCGTCCAAACACGAATCTAAAATCACTACCTTTACCTCTATATGTGCCCTTTTCATAACTACTGCACCTATTACTAGTCTCCTTGATATTTAAACTACACCTGTATTGATCTTTGCATATCTTAATTCCTGATATGCAATTGCTACATTTATTCCGCATTGTTCTCACCTCGCTTTCTATCATTAATACTCTTATAACTTCTTTTGTTCTTTGGTTTAATATTCTTACCCTGTGTAGAAGGTTTAGCCACCTCAACCACTTTATCTAGATCGCTTTCCTTAAAATACAATCTATATTCCATGTCTCCATTGTCATATTTAAAAACGTAGGGTTTTAGAAGGTTTAAATACATTTTTCCACGTTTTGAAGTTGGGATATATAACACTAATACCTCGCTACTATACCTATAAATCTCACAGTTTTTCTTGCATTTTATGTATGTATTTTCACCATTCTCTACCGGTTTATTTGTTATTAAATCTTTTTCACAACATACTCTATATGTACCTATGAATTTGTTCATTTTACCATCTCCTTTTTATTCTTTATTTTTCTAACAACTTACCGTATTTTTACTAACTCAAACCTAACCAATATAAAATACACCTATTTATATCTACATCTTTAGATTCTATTGAAATTTGTTATGTTTTTAGAGTAAATTTAGCTATGTATTAACTTTAATATTATTTGTTTTTATTTTATTCCTATAATAACTTTCATCCAATAGTTCAAGAACCGTGTTCCAATATATAGCCTAATACATAAATTGCTATTATTACAATTGTAATGAACCTCATATTATCACCTCACTTTCTATTTAATATTTTATGTTATTGTTTTTTTATGTCTTGCCTTGCTTTTCCTTAATTTAATAATAACAAATTTTGAAGTTATTGTCAATATATTTATATAATATTATTTATTTTTATTTTATATTTTTTATATATGCTTATGACTAATACAAATTCTAATTTACTTACATAGTTAAAATATCGTAAGTAAATTAGAATTGGAGTTTCAAATACATTGTATTAATGAAATTTAAAATAAATATACTCTATCTTTTTTCCAACGTTCTCAAAACTATACTCAAAATTAATATCTGTTTTATCATTTATATCTTTGTTGGCAGGATCTAATACAAATTTTTTAAAATTAGAGAAATTAGTATATGTTTTCGGACAATTTAAATACACTTGTAAGTCTCTAATATTTTCTTTTTTCAATCTGCCAACTTCTAACCGTTTAAAATAATAATATAATCTTTGACTATACATTGAATTAAAATTTAAAGTATGTTTTAGTTTAATGTAAGACTTAAAACCCAGTAGAGCGTTTCTTATTTCATCAGATAACTTTATTTGTATCTTACCATTATCAAACACGTAAGTTATTCCTTTGAACCAATTGAAATCATTTTTATGGAAATCTTTAACTGCTTTTTCAAAGTCTCTATAAATATTTGATGTATCATTATTAAAATATTTTATATAATTACATATCTCAATATTATAAAACAATTTAGCATCATTCAATTCAGAAATCAAAATATCTATAATATTATTTTGTCTTAAACTTAATTTATTTCTTTCTTTTAATATGTCATAATTATCTACCGTTTGTTTATTGTACTGCTTTTCCATAGAATTATTTATTTTTATTCCTTTTACAATTTTAATATTTTGTTGTGGGAATTTATTTTCCTTATATTTTAAATCTTCTAATACATTTTGTAGTACTATCTCTTGTCTTATTTCTGTGTATCCGTCTTTATTTATCAAATCTATATTATTTACTTTAAAATCATAATAATCACATAATATTTGTTTTTCTAATTGTTTAATTATTTTATCGCTATTTGCAAAAACCTTATATGAGTTATCTAAATCTATTTCCTCATATGTGTTTAAATGTTTAATTATCCTATTATCATTGTTTGCAATCCCTATCTTTATAACATTATATTTTGTTAATTTTAGTATATATAAAAACATTCTCTCAATCTCCTTTTATTCTAATTTAACTATGGCTTAATTTTTTATCATCAAATAACGTTGGTATTCATATTTTTATGGTTTTATATACTCAAATTCATCATTTGAAATCTAAATATATAAAACCATAGTTGTTTGATGATAAAAATTTCTTGATTAACGTTCAATCATTTTAATCTTTATTATAATACTTTTTATCTATATCCTTGTATTCTTCTGTTAAGCCTTTTAATAAATAGCTTTTAATATTATCTATCTTATCTTCTCTGTCATCTATAAGTCTTAACAATGCTTGATAGTATGGTATTTTATGCATTTTAAAATATACTTTAAAGGATAAATCATCTATTCCATGTTCTTTTATTTTATTAACTATCTCTTCATATTCATTATACTTATCAAGCAGAAGACTGATCTTATCTATTTTAGAATTTACTTTTATTTTTTCACCATTAAATACTATATTAACTCCATCTCTAACCTTTTCATAATCAACTATATATTCATGTTTAACCAATTCATCTAATCCTTCTATAACTCTACGTTTTCGATAGTAATCATTTTTAGTATCATTTAGTGGTATTCTATTATATAATGTCTCAAACTTTAAAAACATTTCACTCCTGTTGTTTCTCCACTTGTTAAGTATAAGATATATCTTTTTAGCTATATCATTCTTTAATGTTAATCTAAGGTTTTTATCTGATATTTTACCATTTCCATAGAATAGATTTTTTAAAAAGAATCCGTCTATTCTTACCGAACATTTATCTTTAACACTCTTTTTATCCAAAACTTGTTTGTCTATACCATTTTCATCTGTAATTGTAACGTAACTATAAGCTTTGTAATTATCTAATATTCCAACTTGAAACTTAGCATCTGTTATATATTCTTTGGTGAATGGATTATATAGACCGCCATTAGTTGTATTATAAATATTAGTATCACACAACATTTCTATTGCTTTTTCAATTTTGATCTTATTAGGTTTGCTAAAACTCTTATATCCCATTTCTTGCTGCAATTCTTTATAAGTAAATTCTACAGTTGTTTCTTCTAAACTATCAAAATTTATAGAATTTTCGTCTTTCACTAGAACTATTTTATTATTTTTATTTTTAATGTATATCCTAAATAAAGCTAGTAAAACATCATAACAATAACTATCAGGAATACCATATTTACTACTTCTAACTTCAATAGCTCTATTTTTACCATCCGATGTAGTCCAACTATATGTTATAGCAGTTATAGGTTCTTTTGCTTTGTAATAATAAATAAATGGTAAATCTATTAAATTATTTTCAACAAAATCCTCATCTACTCTTATATTTAATACTTTTACTCCTTGTGCTAATATCTTGCTTGTTTGCTTAATTACAGCCACTTATCCACAACTCCTTCTAATCACTAACAATCATAGTTGCCTAGTGATAAATTTATAGTTAAATTAATGAAGTTATCCACAAACACCTTTGCTTAAAAAGTATTACATTTACTTACTTTGCACCATATTCATACAAAATTTTTATAATTCAAATGTTAATAAGTGTGTATAGAACAAAATTCATTAAAAACCATAGTTGAATGGTGAAAACCACCATAGTTATTCTAACATAAAACCAAAGTTGAATCAAGAATTATCCACAGGCTAATCGTAGTTTAATTATGTTATAATCAACGTTCAATGGTGATAAAATAATCTATGTAAGTATTGATATAGCTGGTTTACATAATAGTATAAGCATTCTATAAGCTAGAATAATAAGCTCTTTATAAGCATAGAATAGTAAGCTATACTTTTTTATCTTTTCTTTCATCTCTATTCGTTCCTATTCTAATAAAATATAATCGTTTATATACCCACATTTACGTCTAAACCATTGATATAAGCGTATCACCACATAAATAGGCTCTAACCTAGTCATATCAATACCTTATGAATAGACTCCATTTACACATTTCTTGCATTGTGTAAATTAAAAATGCAAGTTTTTTGCAATGACATTAAAACAGAATGCAAATTTCTTGCAACGTAGTTAAACTTGAATGCAAAATCTGCGTAAATCGAGTCCACAATAAAGATAGAATTATATATAGATATACTTAATATAAATAAATAATTAGAATAAATATATATTTACAATTACACACGTCACTTATTCGCACCAAAGTGCTTCAAAGATGACGAGTGGCATATAGTTTATTATTTGTTTATTCTTTATTGCTTTTATGTATAAAATATTTATTATCTGGATATATCTTAGCATAAACAATATAGTGATTAGGGAAATATTGTATAATTTGATTTCCATATTTATCTATTGTTGTATTAGGCTTCTGATGAATTATTTGTATTAATTTTCTTTGTTCTAATATTTTTAAAGTTTTCTTTACTTGTGTTATGCCGGTATCTAATATTAAACTCATATATTCTTCTGTACATGAAGCAAATCCACCTTGTACTCCATCTCCATATGTAGTGTTATGATTCTTAAATAACAAGCAATATAACCCAAATCCCAATGTATTAATTGTTTCTACTTCATTGAGAAATAGATTATTAGATATCATGCTAAATCCATTTTTATATTTTGGTTTTCTTACTGAGATTACTAAAACATCATTTGCTTTTGTATTTTCCGATAATTCCTCGCATTTTATAAATTTATTTGTTTTTAAATTTAATATGAATCTTTTTAATGTTCTTATGTCTTTAAATCCTTTTACATTCTTAAAGTCATTATGTATTATTTTTAAAGTTGTTCTTGCTCTGTTATCTTTTTTGGTTTGTAATTGAAAATATGTATATAGTGTAAATCCTTCATGTCCTATTCTTTTAAATATTGTATGTCCTGTCTTTTCACTTGGAATAAAAAAGTTATTGTCAATCATTAAAAAATTATCATTCATTGTATCACTTCTCCTCAAATCATTAAAAATCATTGTTTGGTTTCTATTATTTGTTGTATTGTTTCATAAGATTATCCACCTCGTTCCATCTTTTAAATACCTCCTTTAGTTTATCATCATTGATAAATAATATATATGCGTCACCTTTAGCTCCGTAACCAGAACCTTTGGCAGCAATTCCATTCTTTAAAAAATAATCTGCTTGTCGATGGTTATAGCAGTAGAAAAATTTATTACCCATATCAATCCCTCCGTTAAATAATTATTTGTTTATATTTTTACTATTATATTAAGTTTAACAAAATTAACTATTATTGTCAATAGGATTTTATAAATTTATTTATTTTTATTTTATAGTCGTTAAACAGGTGATTTGAACTCCCCTGGTTTAAATATCCCCTATAACAGCCTAAATAAGCGTCCCATCTTACAATAGGTATAAAACCATTACCAACTATGTTAGGAACGCTATAAAGGGCGTTTAAATGCGAAAAAGCCGTTGAAATATAGATCTCTTTTGTTGTAGTTGTTGTTTGTATTCTTGTTGTAGTTGACGTTCATCTAAAGATTTTTTGAGTCGGTTAATTAATTCCGTATCTCTTTCGGATGATTTTTGTTCTTGAGAATCTATTTTATCTATAATTTTCTCATTTTGTTTTGATAATGATTCAATTTTCTTTTCTAGCTGCTCAATATATTCAGTTTGCTTTGAAACTGTCTCATCTACCGCTGATTCTATTTCTGCCTTCATTTCCATGTTTATATTTTGTTGACTTATTAAATATTGGTTTAATTGGTCAGAAATATTAAACAGAATTCTTTCGGTAAATTGATTAAGCTTATTATCTACTTCTACACTTAATGCTGCTGCTAAAACTTGAAATCCTAACGGATCTTTTGTATCAACCAATCCAGAGTCATATTCGGCATATTTAAAACCATGTTTAGATAAATAAACTCTTGCTTGTTCATGAGTAAAATTTTTATTCTCCAATAAATCTTTTATAAATGCAAATTTAGGAACATCTGACTCTTTATATCTTTTCCTACCATTTACTTTTTCAAGCCCAATTATATCTCCGAAGGAATCTCCCCAATGTCTAACACGTATATCAGTATCATTAATCTTTTGTGCTAATTGAGGTGCTGTAAGATAAATCTCATTTTCTATATCAACATAGTTAACGTCAATAGCATTTTTATTATCTTCCATTAAACCACTTCCTTAAATTTATTAATCTAAAGTAATTTTAAATTAATAATTAATTAATGTAAAGTGCAATATTTAAAGTTGTTTAATACGGTGATTGTTTAAATTTACTTCAATTGAAAATTAACTAAGTTTAACTTTACTTTAGATTAATAAATCTAATTATTCACTTTACTTTAATTGAAAATATCATAATTATATCTTAATTTTAATTATATAATATATTGATATTTTACTTACTATAAATATATTATATACATATAGTTTGATTATAATAAAAACATAATCGTAACATAATTGAAATACTTTATAAATATAATTGTGATATAAGTGTACACTAATTGTAATACAGTCGTGATATAATTGAAGTGTTTTAAAAGCATTTTACAAATAAAAGTGTAACTTATATTCACATTATGAATATACTACTAATATAATATAACTATATTATTGATTTATTAAAACTTATTTGTTATAATATAACATATATTTATGGAAAGGTAGTGTTCATATGGCTGACGTTCTTTTTAACAAAAATGACTATAAGATACTAGAAAGCTTAATTGAAAGACAATGTAATGCTCCTGTAGCATCATTAACTATAAAACAATTGATTAATATAACAGGAATGTCATTGTCTAAAGTAAGATCCGTCATAGGTAAGTTTTTATTGATGAATTTTATACAAGAAGGTAGCAAAGACGGGAATAATAAGACGTATTTTACTACCGAGGATGGAGTTAAGCATTTTAAATTAGTGTTTGGCTTTAACGATAATGATATTAAAGAAATTGTAGAAGATTTTAATAATTTATATGAGGGGGAATAGTAAATGTTAATAGACAAAATTGCCATAATAGGAGTAGGACAATGTGGTTCAAATTTAACAATGGAGTTAGAAAATCTTGGTTTTAATTCTTTCTATGTGAATACTTCATTAGAGGATTTGGATACCATAAACACAGACAGGGATAATAAATTCCATATTAAAGGAAAAGGTATGGCAAAAGACCGTAGTTTAGCTATGGAATGCATCATAAGTGATAATAATGCTGAAAACATAGCTGATGCAATTCATAATAGATATGCGATGGCAGACATTCTGTATATTTGCTATTCTCTTTCAGGCGGCACTGGCGGGACTATGGGAAATGTGATAGCGGAGGTTACTTCTGACCTATATCAAGATAAAGTAGTAAATGTAGTAGCTGTATTGCCTAAATCTTCTGAAGATATTGGTTTACAAGCAAATGCAATAGAAAGTTTAAAACACCTTAAAACACTACAAGAGTCTGGTGCTATAGCACAAGTACATTTGTTAGATAACAATAGTAGAGAAGATATATTTTCAATTAACAAAGACTTTGCAATATGCTTAGATAGATTTGTTTCATTCAATGAAATAACTAAGATGGGTAACTTAGACGAAGAAGAAAGAGAGAGGCTATTAATTGAATCTGGAATGGCGGTAATACTAGAATTTTCAGATGATGATTTTGCTAATGGTCTTGCACAAGTTAGTACAAATAGCATCTATTCAGAGTGGTTAAAAGACCCTAAATTACATGGATTAATTCTAAATAAGAAGCAAAATAAAGACATTAATAAGGAATTAATAAAAGAAGTTATAGGTATGCCTAACTACACGCACCAATCATCTTGGGATGAAGATTCTAACGTTCTTTTTAGTGTAGGAATGAGTTTTAATGACAACATATTGATTAAAATGAAAAAAGATGCACAAGAAATGTTAGATAAAAAGAAAGAATTAGAAGAAAAATCTAAAAAAGAAAAGATGGAAGATGTTGATTTTAACGCTTCTGATATAATAAAAAGCACAAGCAAGAGAAGAAGAACTACAACAACTGTTGCTGAACCTAGAAAAAGGGGAGAACGTAAAGCATCATCTGCACTAGACAAATACAGAAATATGTAATAAAGGGAGGACTAAACCTCCCTTTTATTGTTTTATTCTATACATATTTGAATGTAAATCCTTTGTGGGTTAGTCGCCTTTTGTGACATACATCTGCTATATGTCTATTATCTAACTTCACTCCAAATATATCCATACTTTGTTTTTCTAAACTACCACACGACTCAAATATGCCTAAACTAACTCCGTCTTTAAATATTTCTACCTGTTTGCTATTATGTGCTTTTTGACCTTTTTTAAAATAAGATTTTTCTAATTCTTTTTTAACATCATAATTTACCCAATCCCATATTTTAGAACCTTTTGTTAAATATCTTTTTATTGTAGTATTACTTAATCCAGTTATTTCAGCAATGTTAGTAGTAGTCATTTCTGGCTTATCACACTTTAACTCACAAATTTCCTTAACTCTATTAGACAATGCGAATTCTTCTACTTTATACCAATCAATTATATCTAAATTAAATAACTCATTTAATTTAGATATTGAAATATTGTTTTTTATCCATTCCATTTTACTATCTCTACAATCAATGATTATATAATTTTCTTCTTTTATTCCATTGCTTAACGCTAATTCTTTCTTTAATCTATCATTTTTTTGTGTTTTCTCTAGTTTATCCCACGCATCCTCATAATGTTGTAACCCATGTGTTTCAACGATATATTCCTCGTTATTATTATATTTAAAATAAAAATCATACCTTTTGTCCTCACACCATTTAAATGTTGTTTTTGATAATTGTGTAATAACCTTGATATTTAGTCGTCTTAATACACCAAACATGAATTTTTCAGGGTATGGCTGTTTATCAGAGCATATACAGAATATAGATTTATTTTGATACATATCACATATTTTAACATCCTTTTCCTTCCCACAATCAGGACATTTTACTTTAATTTTTTGATTACTTTGTGACGTATATAATTTGGCTTCTTCAGGATTAGCAAAAAATTTAACCATCCAAGGATCAGTATCCGTAATGGAATTTATTCCGTTTACTACTAACCTCGAAGGAGTACAACATACGGGGCAACCACATCCTGATGTTATTATAGAGCCTTCTGTGGTAAAGCCTTCATATCCACATCTATTGCATATGTACTTATACCACTTAAAATTGTATCCGTCTTTATCTTTTCTATATTCTCTATCAATTATAATTAAATCTCTCTTGTTGTCTTTATAATGAGTTCCAATTTCTATTTTAAATTCATTTGTGATTGTACCCAAAAACTTACCTAATTCACAGTTTGTAAAAGTACCTGTAAAAATTTTATATGGTTCTTGGTTTAAATATTTTATATATAAATATTTACCATCATAATCTACAATTTTAATTTTTCCTTTGATAGTATTATATTGAAAATCAACTTCATGATTGATACTATTTTTCCAATTTATTCTTCCTTTGTTTGTCCCGTTGCCCCATCTTGGTAAATCCTCTAAGCATATTTTCCTTATCTTTTCTCTACAATTTTCTTTCATTCTCATCAATCTCCTTAACATATTATTTGTTTTTAATTTATAAATATTTTTTAATTTATCTCCTGTTTAATACAACACAGGGAAGAGTAGTAGGAGATTAAACCACTCTTTTCAATAGAATTGATCAGACTCTATCTATCCCTACACTTATATCATACCAAATTCTAACATTAATGTCAACACTTTTTATTAAGTTATTTATTTTTATTTTATAATATTTTTTTTAAAAACACAAAAAAGGCAGTTCCATAAAAGAAACCACCTCAATGTGATCCAATCCACTCAAATATCAAATACACCATAATCAAAGCGATAAATTTATCTTCTCTTCCGCCACATTTAACCTTCTTCAAACCAAAGTACTGTTTATTAAAAGGGTAGAAAAACGGTATACCTTTTATCGTTAGAGAATCAAGCACAAGATGGCTCAGATACGCTATAAACCACACTAACCAAGCCGTAGGAAACACTACATACATAATTCCTGTACTTATTCCTAATGCCAATAGAGAGTGGGTTATCTTTCTATGGTTATCTATACCACCAAACCAAAGGTCTATATCAGGTATAGTTGCAGCCACAATACCAACCGCACTAATAGGATTAGCTAAAATTAAAGGAGAAGTAACCAATAATGAAACACTAATATGAGTTCTTTTCATCATTTGGATCACCTATAAGTCTCTATAATAGTCTAAATTAATAACTTTTTCACTATATCTGCTTTGTAAAAGCCTATTTACACGATTATTTATAGATTCATCTAGTATTTTATAAGAATTTATTAGACTCTTGAATTCAAAACACGTCCATGCACTAAGCAATATAAAACCACCTATCCCAAATATATAGTTAAATATAATATCCATTAAAATCACCTCACAAAGTTAATAAGGTTTGTTTATATCTATTATAACCGTTATTGAGTAGACTTATACATAGATTTTATATGAAATTAATGGAAATAAAAAAGGTGAATAGAAATTAATCTATTACACCTAAAATTTAGTTATTTAATCAAAATAAAAACATTTAGCATTTAAATTCTCAATATCTTCAATAGTTTTGCATTTATCTAAATAAGCCTTCATTCTATCATTTGAAATTCCATCATAAGTGTGTAGTTTTATTCTGCCTTGATCTGTAATCACCATCCACCAAGCGTCATAGCACATTCTTTCTTCTATTTTATTAAAGCTTAATATTTTTACATTGGGTTTATCTTTCAATAATTCTTTAGCATATTCTACATCTTCAGTATTAAAACTACCTGATGGTGTAAAACTAGCTAACCATGACAGGAAACTCCACCAATTTTTAGTATGGACTCCGTCTTGTTTTTCATAAAGCTCTTTATAAGTGTCTATATATTCAGTCATTAAAGTTTGATTAAAATTCATAGTTTATTCCTCCTTACGCTTACCCATTGTGAAATGTTGCTGTGGGGTATAATATAAAACTTCAAACATATCTTTATACTCAAATGGAACTATTTTTCGAACACCAAATTCATTAATTTCTAAAGAAAAATACTTATCATGTATAACACTACCATCATCATTTAAACTATCACTACTAGAAATACATATTCCATGTTTCCACTCAGAGTCATAATTTTTTCTAAATTTAACTTCGCATAGTATTAAATTCATTAATATTCACTCCTTATTATTCTTATTCCATGTCAATGGATATATAACTTTTTCATCAATCAAATTTTTAATTATTTTGTCTAATGAATTAAAATCTTCATCTGATTTTATATACTCTAAAACTGTACTAACTTCAATTCCAGTTAATGAATAACCTTTTGTAAAAGCATACTTTAATACAAACTCAAAGTCCTCAGTATTAATGTTTTTCATAGTTTTATACCTCCTGTGTATTAATTTTTAATTTGGTTTGTAGAGAACCACAATATAGCAGTCCTCTAAACAAACCTTAGTTTTTACTTAGCCTTAGACAATTCTTCTTTCCTGTCTAATAAATTAATAATCTTTTCTAATTCAGGGTCTAATGGTTTCAAAGGTCTTGTGGCTAATTCGTCCATTAAATCATCAAAGCATTTTAATACTCTTTCATCTATAGTGTTTCTCTTTAATACGGAATGGATATAGTGGGCATCATTCTCATATTTTCTATTTGTCTTAGGTATGTATTCTTGTAAATAAACTCTTAGAGCTATCACAGAATCTCTCTTTAGCAATTTATTTCTCATAGCATAAGTGAATTTTCTTTTTACACTTTCAACAGTAATGTTAGACTTAGATGGCTTATTAACGTTTCCGTTATCATGGTCTAATTTCCCCATAATATTATACAGATTCCATTTTACACAGAATCCTAAAACACTTTGAGGCTGCTTAAATGGTGCATAAAGATTTTCTTTTGTAGTTACATGCTTACGTCTCTTGTTTTTTGGAGTGATCCATTTTTTAAAGTTCAACAATGTATAAAATATTAGAGTTTTGGCAATGATAATAAGGATAAATATTAACGAAACTTTTATCATTAACCTTTCTATGTGACTAGTTTGAAAGAAGGCTTCTAAACTATCTCCGAACTGGTCATATAGATTTTTGTTTTGTTGAGCCTTATTAGTTACTTGGTTTAATAATAATTGGTACATAAAATCGTCTCCTTTTGTATTTTAAATTTTTTCCTTAGTTTATATATATAGTTTCATACAGATTTATCTTTCAGTTTATTAGAAATAAGTTATCAGAAGTATATTAAATTAGCTTTACAGCAAAGTTATCATGAGTGAAATATATATTAAAAAAGGAAAAGCTAATTAATAAAATTTGATAAGCATACTTGGTAAGTATGTACTAACTACTTTGATAACTATAATGATAATCATAGTGATAATAGCAATGATAATCTAATTGATAATATATTTTTAAGGGTTATCAAAGTAGTGTCAATAAATGGCTTGTTTCCGTAAAAGGCGTAAGCCAATAATAATCTAAAGGCGACCCGCAGGGGAGACGGAATAAAGAATGAAATGGCGTGAGCTGAAAATAAGTTTAAAGCAAATTACAAATTTTCAAATTAGGGTAAAATCTGTATTAAATTTACATTTTTTAAGTCCATGTCAGCATAAATTATGTTTACTTCATCGGACTTGCATCTGTGGTCGTTTTCAGTTGGTCTTAATATTAATATAATGGGAAATGCTCCATTACATTCATCTTTCATCACACCATCTCTAAACATTTTTTTATACATTGTTATTTTATCTTTGCTTGTGAAATGAGTATAATCTATTTCTACAAATATATAATAAGTGTATATTACTCCGTCATTGTTATCCTTGAGGTCAAATTCAAAGTAAGCATCTGGTTTTACCATACCGTTAAGATATGAGAGTCCATTATTATCTTGAAAACATGCTTTAAATTTAAATATTTTTGCCCCTATTTTCACTAACTCAGCATATAAATCTAATATAATTAAATCATGACTTGATAATGGTCTTTTATCATAATAATATGCTGCGTGTTTATTATATTCACTAACATAGGAATAAAGGTATCCTCTTTGTTCTAGTTGCTTTAATCTTCTACAGGCAGATATATATAATCCTTTGAAAAATAGAGTAGTGGCTTGTTGAAGTGAGATTGATTTGTTTACTTCTAAAAATCTTAATATTTCCTTATCTTTTTTTGTCAGCATTAACTATCACCTCTGTTTTGAAGGATATCCACCCCTAGAACTTGTTACTTTCCCATTGACTTGACCTTTATTATTTGATGGCTTTTGTTGAGGTTTTACGTCATCTATTGTGACTTCTTTTATCTTTTCATCAATTTTTATCTCAATTATACCCATCTTTTTTCTTAGTTCATAAGGCATATAACCTGTTTTGTGGTAATATTCTTCAGGAGTCATTGGAATTTGTTGAGAAGTTTCAGAAGTATATTTGGTAGGTTGAGTAGATATAGTTGTTGTGGGTTTAACTTCTTCAGGATTATTTTTGTTGTCTTTTTTTGGAACTCTAATTTCTGGTACATATTTCTGCAATGCTAGAAAAGCTTTATCTAAGGTTGGTGTTTTAAAAGTAGCATAACCATTGTTGCCAAATGACATGAATTCTCTTATTTTTAAATCTTTTGCATCTATTGATTCAACGGCATTCATAGCATCTCTACCACTTCTTTGACGGCTTGTTATTACCATTGTTTGAGCCTTCACTTCACTACTTAAATTCTGAACAGTTGTTCTCTGTACAAGCCCTATAAAATGAACCCCTACTGATCTTCCTGTTTGAACTATATCAACAAATACACCATCTGCTACAAGTTCATTTTCTTTATCATTATCTGGTTTTTTCTGTTCTCTTATAAAATATGCCATTTCGTTTGTTACTAATAGAATTCTTTTCATTTTTTCATTTGGATAGGTTTCATTCCATTGTTCAATATCATATATATTTCTTTCATCTATTTTTTTTGAACGAGAGTTTATTATATTTCTTACTATATTCAATGCAGTATTAATTTCATCATTATTAGTGGCACAGAATTTTACTGGTTTACAATCTGCAAATCTTTTAATTTCTCCCTTAATACCTTGGATAAGATAAACTTCAAAATCTTTTGGATTTTTATAAAAAGCGTTTCCCAACATAGTTGCTAATAAGTAATCTTTACCCGAACCTGTTTTACCTGCTATTATTATTTGAGGATCATCATGTAAGTTTATTTTATATGGAGTTCCATCAAGTTGATAACCTGCAAATAATTCGTCACCTGTGGTATTAACTGGCTCAAAGTTTCTAGTCCACACATCATTAAATATAAATTTAACTTTAACAAAAGTTCTACGTTTACCATCAATCTCCTTTTCCATTTCAATTTTACAACCAAATTTATCTTCTAAGGCTTCTTTTGCACTTTCTAAAGCACTTACAGTTAATCCAGTTGGAATATTAGCCATTGCCAACCAACCATATTTTGTAGGATACATTTTGTTAAGCATATAAGTTTTATAAAATGTTTTGTTGTTAATTGTTTTCTTTAATTTAACGCCTTCTGCCTTGCAATTTAATAATGTTTCTCTCCAATCATTCCTTATCTTTCTTTTGTCTTTTCCGCTAAGATACATGTAGGTTAAAGCACCACCAACACATGCTACAGCACTCTCTATAATCATAAAAAACACCACCCTATTAATATTACTACACATACTATTGTATAAGCCCAACTAGGAATATCCTTATCTGCTAGGAACTCCCCTATATGTGGAGCTATAGTTACCAGTAAAGTTCCAATAAACATTACAGTCATTAAAGCTCCTATACTGAAATCAAATCCGAAAAAACTTGTATTAAATATATCTTTTAAAAATGGAGTTGTTGCTAATTTGCCTTGTCTAAGTAAGTCAAGATTAAAAAATGATAATGGAATAGCACATTTTGTAAGAATTTTATTCTTGTTTGATCTTGTTAAGTTGCTTAATATATTTGAGGTGTTGAGGTTAAAAACTTTTTGATAGTTTCTTGTTATACTAATTTCCATACTCAATTCCTCCATTATTTAAAATTAAAGATATAATAATGTTTAAGTTTATTAATTCAGATTTTAAATCTTCTGGTAATTGTTGCTTTAATAATTCCTCATTTAACGATTCAATACTATTACATATTGATTGTAAATTCATAATATTTGTACAGGTATCTAACAATAAACTTAATTTATCTACATATAATAATTGCTCTTCTAATAGTTCTTTAACATTTCCAGAAAGATTTTCTTTAATTTTAATTATATTTTTCATAATTAGTCCTCCCCAAACCAATTTGCCTTGTAGTCATAAACTATATCAGGATTTATTTCATTATTATCCTTATCTTCTATAACTGTAAAATGCGTATTAATATAAATATACATGTTGCCTGTTTCCCAATCAGATTTTTCATTCCTTTTAAATTTTATTGGTTGATATAAACAATTACCCATTAATATTCACTCCTTTAAAATGGAATTTTACCTATTTCTTCATTATCTTTCTCAACTTCCTTGATAGCAATTTTTATCATATCCTTGATCCAAACGGATTTATCTTCACCATCTGTTTTAGCACATACATATTCCCATAACCACGTTTCAGATTTTGTATTCTTAAAACTTACTGGAATAACTCTTCTTTCTTTTTTCTCTTTATTGTTTTCATTTCTTGTGCTCATTTCCATCTCTCCTTAATTGCTTTGATAATACATACTATGATGGAGGTTGAAAATGTTTCCTAAATTTTATTAAAAGTTTTTAATAATTGAAAATAATTTTTAAGGTAGGTATATAGGATATGGTGTTTTTATATTTAGAAACGAAAAATAAGCCCCCTCCCACCTATTATTAAAGTAGAAAAGAGCCTATGTTATTATCTTTCACAGAAGTACGCCCCAAGTTTAGGACGTACCGGTGTGTGAAAAATGAAAGTGGAAATATTAAGGAAAATATCCCACCGAGGACTTATTATACCCCAGTATGGTATTGTTTGTATACAAGTAAATTGTGGTAAATTTTATAATATGTGTGGTAAATTAGGGTAAATATTGTAAAGATGTAAAATATAGATTATTGTTTTTAAAAAGTAATGTTGCGTTTATTTGTTTATTTATATATAATTAGTAAAAGTTGCATAATTGTGGAATAAAGAATTATTATTAGTTTATAAAGGAGAAAACAAATGAAAGTAAAATGTATAAATAATATTCAAAAAACATGGATACTACCTTTTGTGGTTAGTAAAGTTTATGAAGTTTTTATAGATAGAGATTTTGATAAGGTTGTTGAATTATATGTATTAGATGATAATGGAGATGAAATGACAATTGCATCATTGGAATTGGGTGATTGGGTTTGTGAGGATAATAGTTGTTGGTATAAAGATAAATGGTTTAAAGATCATTTTAAGATAGTAGGGTAGAATTTAATAGGGTTAAATATATTTTAGGATAGAGTAGAATTAATTTTCTGCTCTTTTTGTTTTTGTGTGATTTAATAGGGCATGTGCTGCGATTAATATTTATCGGATGTAGAATGAGAGTTAGGATATTTGGATTATTTTTAATGGTGTTTATGTGGCTTAAAGCGTTGATATTAGTGGGTTTGAAGGATGTTTTGTTGGGAGTTGATGTGTGATTGGTTAAGTGTGGGATATGAGTTGTGTAAAGTGTGAATTATGGTGTATCGAGGGAATTGGCTTGTTTTAAGGGTTTTATGGGACAAGTTGTTTTGAATGTGGTTAGAATTGGTGGAAAAATGGGTGTTTTAAGGTATTTTTGGTGTGTTTTGATTGGGTATGAAAATGGGGAATTGCACAACCAAGCCATTCTATCGAAACGTATAGTCGAAACCCATAGAGTTTTATTTAGGATTTGGTGAGTGGTGGTTAGGATGTAATTGTAAATATTTTGTTAATTATTACGGTATCGTATTGACAATTTGAAATTGGTATGGAAATGTATGTACTCATAGGGATATACGAACAAACATTCACCTAAAAAATGATAAGGTAGCCCGGGGTTATGATATTAATAAAATTGACCATAAACCTGCTGAAAATACACTAAAATTACTCAAAAAGACGGCGTCTAATATCTTATTAGCCGAAGTATTAATTTATTTATTTAATTTTGCTGCTAAATTATTATATTGGTAAGCTCTAAATTAAGATCATTTTACACAAATAACTAGTAAAAACTATGTATTTCTAATTTAATTAATAATAATTATTTGTTGATAGTTGTTAGTAGTGTATAATTAATAATTTTTATTATTTAATAATTAATTAACTTTAAGTTTATTCTTCCATCTTCTTTATTGAATTTACTTTACAACATCGGCTAGTAACAAGAACGCTTGTTCTAATGTATTCAAATACCAATATAACAACACATAGTTATTAAAACTACATGGTATAATACGCATATGGATTAATCCATACTATTCAACTATACAATACACTATTAAACACTACATATTATATACATTACTCATACATTTATCAATCTAACTTAAACAATATCATCCAGTAATTAAACCTATTAATTATATTCTTAAAACAAATAATAAACAATTGAACTATATACCAATATATGTTATTATTAATATAGAAGTAATATAATAAGGAGGTCATGCAATTATGAATAGTTCTTAATGTTAATCTTAATATAAACTTAAAACAAATAATAATTTGACTATATGATAGAAAAGTAATAGATATATAATACTTATGCAACATATAGTCAATATTTAAAAGGAGATGTATATAAATATGAATATTAATAATTTATATGAGGATCAGGTAATAAAGAATTATACTGAACTCTGTAGTTTATTAGAGATTAAAGCAACTGGAGGAGACTCTAAGAAATCACAACATAAACAATTAGAATGCTATTGTAAATATCATAAAGAAGGTCATAAGTACATAATAGATAAGATATATAATACTCCATTACCATACATAGATGAGCGACTAAAATCAAATGAATATGTTGAAGAAATAGGAGACATAATCCTGGAATACTTATTCAATACTAAAGATACAGATAGACTTCTATCATTAAGTAATCTAATGAAAATATTAGGAATAGTAAATAATACATACTGCATAGGATACAATAATAAAAAAGAATTGTCTTCAGTGTTATCTCTCACATTATATGATGTTAATTACTTTTATGATAATACCAGGAATGAATTTAAAAAGATAATAGAAAGAGCTTTAAATAATTTAAAGAGTAGAAAAGTATTAGAATGGTATAGCCAAATAGTATTAGTTAGAAAATATTATAATGAGATTAAAGAAGAATTTTCTTATACTTATGATGTTGCAACAGATGATCAAATAAAAGAAATAATAAACATTGAAAAGGAAGTCATGCAGCAATTAGGATGCAGGAATGGAAGAGATGTATTCTTAAAGAGATTATCTAAAAAGCTTTATAGTTTATCATCTAAAAGAATACAAGAAAAATATAATAAAGATTATATATCTTACTTCAGAGCTTATAAACTTTTAATTGGTGATAGAGCAATAAAAATAGAATATGATAATATACAAGTTAAAAGATACATATTAAATAATAAGATAATTAATAAATCTGAGAAGCTTTTAAAAGGATATAAACATAAAGAATTAATAACATTGTTAATAGATTTATTAAAACATGATTTAAATTTAGATGAGAAAATACTAGAATTAAAAGATAAAAATTATATTAATAGGTTTATGGATGAGTTAAAACTATCTGTAAAATTAGATAATATAAAAGAGAAAGAACTCCAGGAAATAGAAAATAAATATAGTGATGAGATAAACTATTATACATATATAGAATATATTAATAATTTAAAAGATATTGAATCTTAAATATAATACATAAATAAATCAATTACACATCTTAACTCTTAAAGTCTGGATAATAATCTCAGGCTTATTTTTTTATCTATAAATAAACTCTATTACTATATAATAACCAATATTAATTAACAATATAAATTAAAAACAAATAACTATCATATAATACCATTTACAAACTAATACAACTTACAATATAATATAAACTATTTATTAAAATACATTATCACAAAATAAAATATATTATATAATACTTATTCCAATCTTTTAAAATAATCTCTCACACGGCTTATTATACCACAAAAAAATATTTTCTAAAATAAAAAATAATTGGTACTATTTTTCATCCACACACATATAATATATAGTAAAGGAAATAAATTAAAAACAAACAAAATATTGGAGGGATTATTAATGACAAATACAAATAATGCTTTAATTCAAGATTTAAGGAATTTAAATGACCAATGGGAAGATGCTTATGATGTATGGGAAAGCTTAAAAGGAAAAGCAAGAAGATTATTTGAAGCTAACGAATTAGATACATTAAGAGTTAAGATCTACAATTTAGAACAAAGAATTCTAAAAGGTGAAGTTATAACAGTAGAATCCAAAAAAGAAAAGGAATTAGAAAAATTAGAAAAACAATGGGATGAAGCAACCGACGTTTACTGTACCTTAAAAGGAAAGAAAAGGTTAATGTTTGAAGAGAATGAATTGAATCCGTTGAGAGTTAGAATATATAATCTAAAGAAAGAATTAAATAAATAATAAATAAAGGAGCTGAAAAGCTCCTTTTATTTTGTCCAGAACTCTAAAAAATAATTTATAAACAAATAAAAATATTTTTAAATATAGGAAACATTTACTAACTTTCAGCATATAATATATAGAAAAGGAAATAAATAATAAATAAAAAGGGGTTTGAAATATGAAAACAATAAAAACTCAAAAAGGCTTAGAAATTACAATAAATATGGAAACAATTTATAACCAAGTTTGGAGCAATAAAGAATTACTTACTAAAAAAGATATAATAAATATAATCAATGAATTACAATTACCGGTAAAAATTAATAAAACAAAAAACGATTTAATTGACAGTTTAATAGGTGCGATATACCAAAGTAATTACTTAGATAGTTTAAGTCACGGATATTCAAATAATAATTTTTAAATAAATAGGGAGCTGGAGACAGCTCTTTTTATTTTGTCCTTATTTCCTGCAATTACTTATAAACTAAAAACAAAAAAATATTTTTTAAATTACCTTTAATTTAGTATCATTTATAAATACTCATCATATATTATATTAAGAAAACAAATTATTAAAGGAGTGCTATTATGATATTTACAATGAAAATAACTACATTAGACGGGAGAAAAATAACAATTGAAGGTGACAATCGCAAGCAGCTTGACATGACAATATCTGAATACTGGGATCAATCAAAAAGTATTACTTTAAACTGTTATAAAAATGATGAGCTTGAAATAATCAAATAAATATAAACTTAAAACAAAAAATAAATAAATAATTGAAATGATTCAATCACTTCAGGAGGTTATATTATGAGTAAAAAATTAAATATAAAACAAGTTGCTAGAATTATTGCACATGCTGAAAGATATACTATGAAAGATATACTATGAAAGAATCTTTAGAAAAAATAGAAGTTTATGGAGCAGAAAGATATGGTTATTTATTCAATGATAAAATTAAATATATTGGATTTAATATGTTTGAAATAGAAGAATAAACTCTTTAAAGGCTGGATAAACTTCCAGTCTTTTATATTTCCATCAGCTTAAACAGGCTCTTATTATCTCAGCATATTAATTTATATATCACATAACCTTTATAAACTCATCTTTTAAAAATATTTTGAAAATAAATAATATTCTGTTGACAATTTTCTGGAAAGAGAATATACTTATCTTAAGGAAATAAATATAAAACAAATAATAATATAATTGGAGGTCATCAAAATGACAAAAACTAATATTAAAAATAATTTAAAATCCCTATTATCAATATTATTAACCATCTCTTTGGTATTAATATTAATAATCTCAGGTCAATTAATAATCCATCAGGACAGCAACAAACAAATAAACTCATCAACAAATACAATTAAAACTAACACTTATCAAGTTATAAAAGTATATTACAGCAACAGTGATAACCAATATTACCTTCATACAACAAACCTATTAGATGCACCATACTGCTTTGATATAATGCTAAAAGATATCCAAGGTAATAATACTTCAGATGCTATGTTAGAAGACTTAAACAAGGCTTTTGTAGGCTCTCAGTTATCTATAAAATATGATACAAAAAACACTATAGATAAATATGATGATGAGATAATCGAATATAAATTTATTGATAGTACAACATTTAAAATAGATGGAAAAATCAAAAATTCAATTGTTACTATAGATAATCAGTATTTAAATATGATTGAAACAGATGAAGGTCTCTATAAAGTTTTAAGCAACAATAAATTAAACAATAATCAAAATGTCACATTAGAAATAAACAATGATACTGGAGCAGTAATTAATTTAAAAGAGAATTAAATCTATAAATCTATTATATAAAATTATAAGAATTAGGAAATAAGTAAAAATAAATATATTGGAGGATTTTATATATGAATAAAACAATAACATTAAGTGAGAGAGAATTAAAAAGATTATTAAGTGTTAAACATGCATCAGCTAAAGATGATATAAGACCAATATTACAAAGTATATATTTTAATAAAAATGAAGTATGTGCATTAGATGGCTACAGACTAGCTAAAAGAATCACAGACAATAATATTAATTTTAACGAATATATATTAAATGCTGAGGATCTCAAGGAAGTATATACACTTTTAAGAAATAAAAATGATAACGTAAATATAATTGACAATAATAATAATGCAATTGAATTTAATATAGAGCGCCTTAAGATGACTATTCCAGTAAATAAAATAGATGGAGAATACGTTAACTATAATCAATTTTTAAATCCAGACTATAAATATAAAGTAGACTTAAACAAAGAGCAACTAAAAGCATTAAAAGACTCTATTAAACAATGTGATAAAATTATTCAATTAAATTTAATAGATAACCATTTATATATAAGTGACCTTTATCTTAATAAAATAGTAAATAAAATAGAATTGAATATTAAATCATCTTACAATGAGCCTATAGAATTTTATATAGGAGTTAATAAAAGATATCTTAAGGAAGCTTTAAGTAATTATAAAGAGTGCAGCATATTTTTTAATTCGAGTATAAATCCTATTAATATAACATCTTTAAGCGATACATTAAATACTGAAAATGATTTAGATTTAGTTTTACCAGTAAGAATAATGTACGATGCTTTAATTGAAATACCTGAAGAAACTGAGACAATAGAAAATAATACTATAGATCCATTAAGTGATATAGCTACAGACTTGGAGGAACTACCATTATAAATAATTAAATATATCTAATAAGCTTGGAGAATAACCTTCAGGCTTATTAGATATATTTATATATAATATACTAACTAAACAATCTCAGCAGCAATTTAAGGAGGTGAGAGCCTATGAGAATTATAATTTAATAATACTAATGATATAAATTAAAATAACTATGATTAAAAATTAAGGAGAGATTTAATGAGTACAAAAATTACTGTAATTGATGCGCCAATGGGTAAGGGGAAGACTACTGCAATTATACAAAAGATGAGTAATGACGAAGAAAATAAATATATTTATATTACGCCATACCTTTCAGAGGTGGAGAGAATAAAAGAATCATGTAAAAATAAAAAATTTATAGAGCCACAATGTTATGGAACAAAAACAAAAGGACTTGAATATTTAATACTTAATAACAATAACATAGTTACAACACATTCATTATTTAAATATGCTACTGAGGAGCTAAAAACACTTTTAAAATCTAATCAATACATATTATGCCTTGATGAAGTAATGCAGGTAATAGAAGAAATACCTATAAGAAAAGGTGATCTACAATTATTATTACAAAATCAATTAATAACAATCTCTGGTAATGGTCTTGTGAAGTGGAATGAGGAGCAGGAATCTTTTGATAGTAGATATAATGACATTAAGCAAATGTGTAAAAATAATAATGTTTATTTGATCAGGGGTAAGATGCTTATATGGTTATTTCCCGTTGAAATATTCGATTTATTCGAGGAGGTTTATATATTAACTTATATGTTCAACGGACAAATACAAAAATACTATTATGATTTATTTAATGTACAATATGAATACTATCATATTCAGCAGCAACAAGAATCTTATTCACTGGTGGAGGGCTATAATAATTATAATTATGGTTATGAATATAAAGATTTAATACATATTCTTGATGATAGCAAACTTAATGCTATTGGAGAAGTTAAATATAGTTTATCATCTTCATGGTTTAATAAAAGAGAAAATGACATATTGATTAAGCAGCTTAAAAAGAACATAACCAATTTTTTTATAAATAAAACAAAATCACCATCTCATAATAATTTATGGACTACTTTTAAAGATCATCAAAAGAAATTAAGCGGTAAAGGTTATGCAAGGAGTTTTATATCAATTGGTACTAGAGCAACAAACGAATACTCAGATAGGCATAATTTAGCCTATTGTGTTAATATATTTCTTAATCCAATGATTATAGGATTCTTTCAGGATAATAAAATCGAACTAAATGAAAATGCCTATAGTTTATCAGAGCTTTTACAGTGGATTTTTAGAAGTGCCATAAGGAATAATGAAGAAATTAACTTGTATATTCCATCGGAAAGGATGAGACTTTTATTAATCAAATGGCTAGGAGTTTAATTTTATAACTTCAAACGTTATAAAATATTTTATAAACCTAGTAAAATAGCCACTTTGAGGGGTGTTCTCTTATAGAAAAAGAAGGGTATAAGTTATAAACAAATAATATATAATAAATAATAGGAGGTTAAATTAAATGGTAATGGGTATATATAAAATAATAAATAGAAATAATAATAAAATCTATATTGGTAGTAGTGAAGATATAGTAGGGAGGTGGAAAGAGCATGTTAATCAATTAGAAACAAACACTCATCATTCATGGAAATTACAAAATGATTATAATAAATATGGTTTTACAGTTTTTGATTTTAGTATTATAGAAATAATTAAAAATCCTAAATATCTATTAGAGATAGAGCAGGGCTATATTGATAAATATAGTTCATATGATGATAATATAGGTTATAACGTAAGATGTTCAACAACTGGAAAAGTTAACGACAAAGATTTTACAAAAGAATTAGAATTATTATATTATTATAAAAATATTAATAATGAGGATAAAATAAAATTAAAAAATAATTTAAATATATTTAGCGGAGAAAATGAAAAAATAATAAGTAGATATAAAGATAAATATTGTTTATCAAAAACATGGTATAGAAAAGAAGGAGCGCAACAAATTTGTAAAGATGCTTATAATTATTGCAAAAAGAAAAATAAATCATTATTAAAAGAACTTTATTTTACTGTGTTTATAATGTACTTAAAAGAGATAACAAATGATAAAAGATTACTTACATTAACTCAATTTGCTGCAATTGATGATATTCCAGAACAAAAAAGAAATTGCTTATGTTTTTTAATAAATTGTTATTGCAATTCTTTTAATAAATTAAATATGGAGCGGTCACATAATATTAAGATTAATGATGATGAATGGGCGTTATCTTTAATTTTAAGATGGATAACAAATTGTAGCGATATAAACAAAAGAATAGATATCTATATACCTTCATATAGAATGAGAACTATATTAACCAATTGGATAAATAGTATATAATATATAATCATACAATAGACCACGCGTGGTCTATTGTTCCTACCTTAACGCGTTAAGGTAGGATAGTATACTTATTCAATAATAATCACAAACAAATTGCATAAAATCAAATTAATATTATTTAATAACTATTATCTAAATAAAACTATTTATCACATCATGTCGAACGAATTATATCTATAAAATAAATAAATAATGTATACTTTTTATAGAATTAGAATATAATATTTATATAAGGATATTTAATTTATTGGAGGCTATATTATGAATAAAACAATAATGACAATGGTAAAAATAGAGTTAGCAGATTTCACTATGAATCAATATGATTTTGCTGAAATAATTGGAGAAAACAAAGACTGTTATAAAATAAAATATGAAGATGATATAAGCTTTCTTAATAAAGCAGATGAAGGGACAAAATACAAAATTACAGATATAGAATAATATTTAAAGAGCTGAAAGGCTCTTTTTATATTACCTTTTATTCTCCAGAACTCTAATAATCACATTAAAAACTGATTTTTATCATCTTGTAGCAGAATAAAAAATATTTTATTTATTAATAATTTATTTACAATTATTTAGTATCAAAAACAAATAAATATCATATAATATATTAAGATAAAAATTAAATAAGGGGTTTTGTAAATGAGTAATTTAGTAAATTTAATCAATGAGGCAACTACTAGAGAGGCAGTCAACGAGTTAATAAAGGGAATGAAAAAGCCAGAACTTATAAAACTAGCTAAGGAATTGAAAATATTTGTGATGAATACTTATAACAAGACTAAAATAATTCAAGCTATTATTGAAAATACAGCAGGATCAAAATTAAGAAGTGAAGCCATAAGGGATATAAATCTAAAGTATTAGTAATAAGGAGGAGAGATCCTCCTATTCTTATGCAAATAAAATTTAGATTTTAAAAGCTCAAAAAATAAAATAATAATAAATAAAATAGTGTTGACAATAAAATTAAACTATGATACAATTTAACCATAGCCAAGGAAATAAATATTAATTAAATATGGAGGGAATCCAAATGCTAAACAAAAATGATCTAGTAATTTTAAAGGCTCTTTTCAATCAGGAACTTTATGCAGCGGTGAAAGAAAAGAATATTAATCTTATTGAGGAAATCATTAATGAGAATTATGACGGTGAATATTACGACAGCACAGTTTTAAACCTTGAATATATTTATAATGAAGTAATGAATCCAAATTATAATTACGACTGGGCTTTATAATTAGTATATTGAACTCTACTAAAGATAATACATAAATTAACAAAGGATATTAAATTAAGCTGAGATGAGCAATAAATAATTATAAAATAAAAATAAAAAATATTTTAAATAATAGGTACTAAAATATAATAGTCAGCATATAAATAATATTAGATAAGGAAATAAAGAAATAATAAATTATATGGAGGTAATACAATGTTAACACAAAATCAAATTAAGGAAATATTAAAAAGCTCAGGATTTTTACCATGTGAGGAGATCAACACAAACAATATAGAAGAATATTACAAAGATGAGAGAATAGAGTCTATAGTAAAAACACATATGCAAGTTAAGAGTAATTAATAAATAACAGTCTACTATGAGACTATAAAGAGCCATTTAAGCATAGTGCGTTGAGGGGATATATAAATCCCTTCAGGTTGGGAAATAAATTAATAAGAGCCATTATAGGCTTTAGGAGGTAGTGTATGTCAATGATAACTAGAGAGAGTTTATTCGAGTATCAAATTAAAAAATTAATGAGTAAATTTAAAAAGGAATGGGAGCTTGAAGACTTAAATGCTGAGGAACTCCAAGAGAGAATCTGGAATGATAAAAATTTAAGTAGTGAACTTGGAAAAGAATTAATAGAAATGTGTAATTATTATTCAGGCGATGAGTTATTTAAGTAAATGAAAGATGAATTTTATTGTGTAATTTGTCGATAGAATTTAGTTATAAAATAAAAACGAATAATATATAATAGATAGTGTAAGGGAAATAAATTATAAATATAATTGGAGGGTTTAATAATGAGTAGAGCGTCAATGATGTTAGAGGAGTTAAACATTGTAAAAGAAGTTTTAGAGGATAACAAATTTAAAAAAATAAATCCAGCGCACAAAGAAATATTAGCAGGTACTTTTAATAAATATGTAGACTTTGAATATCTTGAAGACGGCGGTTATTGGTTTATAATGTATGAATTTGATTTTGCAAATTTTGAGTATTACATGGGGATGGAATATGAGAGAGAACATATATTATACAAAATTAATTTAGGTTGTAGCATATTAGTGTGTTATTCATACGATTCTGAAAGAGCTGGGGAATTAATAGAATTAGTTGAGGGAAAATAATATATTAATAAATAATTAAAATAAAAGGAGAGTGTATTAATATGAGTAAATTAAATGTAAAATCTATGGAAAAGGTTAATGAATTAATCAAAATTGCAGCAGTTAAGGCTGAGATTAAAAGACTTGAAGAAAAGATGTTGGAGTTTAAGCTTGCAGCGTGTTTAAATTTAGGTTGTGAAGGCGCTGAAGATGTAGTGTTAAGAATTAAAGAATTAAAAAGTATAACTTTAGCTTAGTAAATAAATATTAATGGTATTAGATAACACATATTTTAAGGGGTGGAGCTTGCAAGAGTTCCGCCAGTACATATTAATAATAAATATTGTGGAGGATTTTTATTAATGAATAATAAAAGGTTAAAAAGATATTGTGATTTAATGTTAGTAAGCATAGAAAGTAGAATTGATAAAATTAAAGATCAAAAAACAAAGAAAGATATTGAAGAAAAATATTATAAATTTTGTACAGAATTAACAAATTACGAATTTGATTCAATTGGAGACATAAATGACTTAGCCAATAGAATAGAAAAAATAGAAGAAAATCTATATAAACATATACTTATTATATAGAAGTCATCAATTAATACAATGAAAGGAAAATTTTATCACCTTGGAGAGCCTTGCAACTTTTCAGGGTGATATTTATATAATAAATAATTTTGTTTGATTGGTACTATTTGAGTATGAATCGCATATAATATTATTAGGAAATAAGTTATTAATAAAAAGTGTTACGGCACTATAGGAGGTTATTATCAATGAAAAGAAATATTACATTATTAGGCGACTATTGGTGGAAGTACATTATAGGTAAACATGAATTTTTTACAAGTATTAGAAGTAGGCTTCATAAAATCAATAGAATCACAGAAGTAATTTTTCAAGCTGAAGATCTATGTATTAGACAGGACGGAAAGGAAATAAATTTAAGTAATGATGACCTACAGGATATAATAAATATTTATATCGGAAGAATGAAACAAAATAAAAAACTTAATAGGGAAGTTAATAAGATAAAAGAAAATAACCCAGATATGAAAGCATGGGACGCAATGAGAATTGCAGAAAAGAATTTAAATATGTAATTAATAATTATTGGAGGGAATAAATATAATGTTTAAGGTATCTTATAAAACTATATTAAATAGTAGTTATGATGAGGTATTCAAGACTTTTAAGGAGGCTAGAGACTTTTATAAAAAGTTAAAGAGATTTCATTTATTCAAGAGTATATTTATATATGTTGTAGATTAAATAAGGATATGTATAAAATAAAAACAAAAAATATTAGTAATAAATATATTGATTAAGGCATATACTTATAGTAAGATGATATTAAAAGGGAAATAAATTTATTGGAGGTTGTTTTTATGAAAACTTTAAAAGAAATGGTATCTATTATAAATGAGGCTATAAAGGTATTAGAAGGAAATAAGATGGAATATTTTGAAATGCATGATGAAATTAAAAATATAATTAGAGAATTAGATATAGATAAAAACATGGTTTATTATCTTTGGAATATTCAAATTGACAATGAGGAGATGCCCAGTGAATATAAAAACAATATTATTAGTTTGGAGCTTGACGGGGTAGATGACAAGAGAAGCACATATAATAAAAAAGTAAAAATTAATTCATTAACTTTTAAAATAGATAACCCAGAGATTGAAAATATGACTATAAATCAAGTAGTAAAATATTATAAAAAAATGGCTTTAGAGAATTATATAAATAATGCAGAACAAAGAATACAAAAGTTATATAAGGAACTCGAAGAAACTAGATTGGATAAAGAAAATATGATAATAGAATTAATGAGTTTAAAATAAATACATGAGCTGGAGAAATCCAGTTCTTTTATTTTACCTAAATTTAATTAATAATTACTATTATATAATAAAATATGTTGATAAATTGACAGTTTTATTCTGTCCGACTGAGGTTATGAAGGGCTTTTATATATGGTTATATGGCGTTATACGGCTCGTGGTGATGTTTAAATTAATTCTAAGTATATTTTATCTTTAAGGGCGGAGAGCTTAAAAGGTGGGTAATTTTATTATAGGATTGCAGCAGGATTAAATAAATATTCTTTTAGAAATATAAATAAAATCTATCACAAAATAGATTACTACTCATATAATAAACTATAAACAAACAATAATTAAAAATAGTTTATATCTCAGGTTATACAATGTATAAAAGTAGCATAATATATAACATAGCTTTTCTTTTTAATTTATATATCACTTATGATAACCGCCTTGGCGATGTTGTTTAATTACTCCGTCAAGAGCCTTAATTAATAGTATACAAGAGATAACCTTAAATATAATTTACTTAGAATAAAAAATAAAATAATAATAAATAAAATATTGAAAAACAATTGACAAAAATATCCTGGTGATATATAATTGAACTATAGAAAAGATATCAGGAAAATAAAATTATAATTTCAAAACAAATAAAATTTATAAGACTTAGCGCTTATATGGTAAGGCTAAGCAGAAGGAGTGTATTAATATGTTAAAAACAAATTTACAAGAAACAATTGAAAGATTAGTAAACCAAGAGATCTTAGCTTGTCAAAGTAGTTTAGTTGAAGCAATGTTACAAAATGGAATGGCTGAATATGAAGAGATTGAAAATATGTACATTGATAACTCAGACAAAATACAAGAAGTTGAAGAAGAAAGAGATGAAATACTTGACAAATACAATGAGTTAGAAGACAAAGAAGAGTTAACAGAATCAGAAGAAATAGAATTTAATAACCTTGAGGATAAAATTTCAGACTTAGAAAATCAAATTGAAGAACTTGAAAGAGAACAAGAAGAACCTCAAGATATTTTTGAATGGTGGTTAGTTTCAAATTGGTTAGCTAATAAATTAAGAAATTACAATGAGCCTATACTTGACAATGATTATGGCACTTGGTGGGGCAGAACTTGCACAGGTCAATCAATTTCAATGGACTATGTAATGGAATGTATAGCTGAAGAAATTAATTAAATAAACTAAAAACAAACAATTAAAAGGGGGATTCATCCCCTTTCTTTAAACCTTAATTATTAAAATAAAATTATAAATCATGGCATATTAAGACCATGTAAAGGAGTGTATATTATGAATAAAGCAACATTTAAAAATTTTACTGTTAAGGCAACATTTAAGGGTGATAAAAAGGCTACATGGAGCGATAACAATTTCAATAATAATATGGTGACAATTACTAATAATGAGACTAAAAGAAGAGTTTCATTTGAGTTTTGGGGTAATATGATGAGTCCAGAATTAAAATCAGAATATGATCTATTGAATGCGTTTTATGTTTTTGTATGTGATGCAGTAAGTGGCACAGACAATTTTGAAAGTTTTTGCAGAGAATTCGATTATGATAATGACAGCAGAGCAGCGGAAAAAATTTATAATAAATGTAAAAAGTCTACTGTAAAATTATTAAAGATATATGATGGTGATCTATATGACCTATTAAATGAACTTGGTGAAAATTACGCATAATTTAATTATTAAAACTTATCACATTTTAGTTAAGTATTGAATATAATATATTGTTCAATACTTAACTTTCCCTTATATCTTACATATACAATTTAATATATTTTAAGAGCCTAACTCCACGTTATAGGTTATATGTAAATCGTGTGCAGCTCATACTATGAGATCATATTTTTTATGGTTGATGGTGTGAGTTGCCTTTATTTTGTCTTTAAATATATTAAAGGGTATATATTCCAAAATAGTCTTATATGGCGTTGTAAGGCTCTACAATCAATTTTAACTATTATCCATACTATAGTATTAATTTTATGTTAAATACTTACTGAAGGCAACACAAATTCTATTATATAGGATAGATGGACATATAAAAGGATAATATAAAATGCTGAGATACCCTTAAAACTTATTACAAGGCGATTATAGAGGGATTAATCAATTATAGTACATAGGTATTAAGAAAGACTAAGGAGGGATTAAAGAGACTATATGACATTATAAGGCTACATAAAGGTATTACAGTATATTTTAAATAGTATTCGATTATTCAGGTATAAAGATATAACAATTAAAAGGTATAAAAGCAGCTAGAAGACCGCTAGAGATGATTTAAGTTATAAATGTACTGGAAGCTTTAAGGAGATTAAAGAGAGAATAAGGAAAGATCAGGGATATTAAAAGAGTTATGAGAGAGCTGAAGAATCCAAGGAATGAAAAGAATATGGAGTTAATGGATAATAATTATTAAGTAAGTATTGTTTTTGAATAATATATGTTGTTAAAAGGTAATTATTGGAAAGTAGAAAGAAAAATTTTGAAATGATTTTTGTAATTTAAAAACTGGTATTTTGAAAATCTAAAAATGGATTTAGTGATCTTTGGAGGTAACAGCGAACATATATACGTGCAGGGGGTTTCGGGGCAGGCGCTCGGACGTAATAAAAAATTATTTAATCTGCATAGTAAAAATAGAAAAATATTTTCTTCTATGTAACAGACTCAATAATACAGATTCTATAGGTGGCGAAAATGGATTTACTTGTACTCAGTAGTAACAGATTAATTATATCACATACCAAAGGCGCGGCAAGTATGAATCAAAATAATTTATTGATAAAAAGATTTAAGAAATTCAAATAAGTATGTAATTCAAAATGAAAATTTAAAATTGATTGAGTAACAAATTCGATATATGACATACTGCATATGGAAATTTTAAAAATGAAAAATGAATCATCCAGTAGTAACAGCAGCCATGTGGTAGACTCAAGAAATTCAAAATAAAATTTAAGGAGGAGTAAACAATGCCATTTGAATATTTAATATCACTACTAATAAATAAGGGTTATAAGATAGCAAATCACAATAAATATATAAGCATAAATAATATAAATATATTAAAGAAAAACATAGAGGGTTATAATTTTGCGATTGATTTTAATAAAGAAAACAAACAAAGAGAAGTAATAATTAATATCGAGATGATTAATGATCAGAGAATGGTTTTCTAGCGGTGTGACGGTAACAGAAATTGTGTTTGGTTGCAAGAAGTTTGGTGGGTAACGAAAGTTAAATTTGACTTGAACAAAAAACAAATAAATTAAAATAAAAAGGAGAGAGGTATTTATGAGTAACGAAATTCAATTGCTAGTAGAAAGGAATTTAAGAGAACAAATGATTAATAATGTTGAGGTTTTGGAAAAGGTGAAGCAATTAATAACTTTACCTAATACAGAATTTGCAACATTAGAACAAGTTGCCGAATTTTATGAGGTGACTAATAGACAGATAGAAAACCTAATAGAATTAAATAGAGAAGAATTGATTAGTGATGGTTTTAAAATTTATAAAGCAACAGATTTTAAAACCGAAACACATTTCGGAATAAAGAATGTTGAGACAACAAGGGGAAAATTTACAGTTAAATTCTTAGATGATAGCACCAGAGATTTTTCACCAAGGGGAATATCTCTGTTTCCTAGACGTGCAGTTTTAAGAGTAGGTATGTTATTAAGGGAATCTAAAATAGCAAAGCAAATAAGAACCTATTTATTAAATTTAGAATATGATACACAAAAACAATCTCCAGAAATAATAACAAATATAACGCATGAAATATCAGAAGAACAAGATCTACAAATTAAGGCTATGGAATCATATACAAATGGTGATTTAGAAAACTTTGCAAAATATAGTATGATGATTAATGCTATAAGAAACAAAAGAGTAAAAGAAATTGAACGAGAAAATGAAGCATTGAAGTTTGAAAATAATGCGTTAGCTAATGGTATATTAACTTTAGATTTTCAAGCCTGTGTAAATAAGATGGTTAGGCTCATAGCAGTACATGTTTTTAGAGTTCATTGCAAAAATGAGAGAACAAGTTTTATTAAAGCGTGGGATAAATTATATTCTCATTTACTAAACAAATATGATATAAGTATAAGAAGGCGTATAGACAATAGAAGTTTGGCTCATAGTAGAAAGTTAACTATATTTGATGTTTTAGATACTGTAGAAGAAACTGAGTATGTTGTAAAGAGTTGTATAGCATTATGTGAAATGTATAAGATTGATATATCTGAGGTGTTTATACCTAAAGAATACATAAATTAAAAACAAAAGAAGATTAAATATAACTCTAGGTATTGAACTTAGAGTTTTTATTAATTGCATAAATACAAAACCTGATGAAATACCTTTTTAATTGACTGTTAAAAACAAATAATTTAATTTATTTGTAACATATTTCTCCTAATCACGTAATATATTATATAGAGATTAAGATTTAAGGAGATAGATTATGAAAATCAATATGAAGCCTGTATTACCAACAGAAGGAGCATTCTTTGATATCAATAATAAGATATTATTATTTAGTACATTTACACTAGAAACATTGCATAAAGTAGATGAACTACTAGAAGAAAATAATAAAGATTTACTTAAAGAAATAATGAGGTCAAAACCAAGGAAGGGAAAGAAAATAACTATAGATGGCATAGAATTTATATGTAATCCTAAATCAGTAATGTATGAATTTTTTAAGGAAAATCATAAGTTTGATTATTACTTTGAACAAGTTTCTGAAAAATTTGATTGTGAAACAGATATTTGGTTTGAGGAGGTAAAATAAATTATGTTAAACAGATACTTAGATATCACCAAAATTGAAACTTTAGAGAAAATAATTGAAGATGCAGAATTGCGAGTAGGACAGTATATACTAAATGGTGGCAAACACTTTGATGACTATGTGTTAAAACAGAAAGAGAGAACCATAGAAGCTTATGAGAGAATTGATCAGATAAGAGAGCTAGATAAGGAAAAGATAATGGAAAAGCAAAAAGGATTTACATTGGAATTATAGCAGCACATAAGACAAAATTAAGGTGGAATAATCTCCACCTTTTAATTATGAAAATTTAATTATTCAATTATATTATAAAAACAAACAATTTATTGTAACACATTTTCTAAAACTTCATATAGTATATTATAAAGATAAAACAAATAATAAATTATAAAGGAGATAAATTATTATGGAAGTTCAAAAAGCAACAATATTAAGAAATATCAATCTATTAATTAACAAGGTAGAAAAAATGAGTAATAAAGACATAGTTAAGCTAGAAAAGGAATTAAACAATATAAATCCAGAGATGTTTGAAGAAGAAATTAAAACTATAAATCAACCTGAATTAAACAGCGAACATGTTAAAAATAGATTAAGTCACCTAAGCTTTAAATTAAAGTTAAAAACATTATTCTTAAATCCCAAAGCAAAACGAATTATAACTATTCTATGTAAATTAGGATTAGCGCTATTAGTTATGAATTATTTACCTTCAGCATTAACATTTGCAAATAGTAAAAATGCTTTCTTATATGTAGATGCATTAGATACAACTATAAGTGGATTTAATAACGTTGATAGTAGCGCATTATTAACTATAGGAAGCAGTATATTATCAGCATTTACGAGTGTTACTCAAGTATTTACTATTATACTAAGTGCAATATTGATATATAATGTTTTTAGAGCAGTAGTTAATATAAGCAAGTATATTATTAATAGTAGAGATTTAAAGGAGAATAAATAAAATGTTAGTTAAGATTAAGAGTAGTAAGGATAAGTTTAAATTCTATAATGATAAAGGCAAGGATATAACCCCTGAGATAGTTGATAAGATAGGTTTTAGGAATTTAATATTGACTAATGTTACAGGTGGCATAATGGCTATAGAAGTGTTAAAAGACGGTTATTTTAAAACAGAAATGAAACGAGATCAGGTTAAGAAGTTGCTTACAGGTAATGGATTTGAGATTGCTTAGTGGTAGTTTGAAAAATAATTATAAAATAATAATAAATAAATTATTGAAAATTATTGACAGTTAATTCCAAGTATGATACAATTTAATCATGGTAGGGAAAATAATAAATAATTTAAGGGAGAGATATTAATGAAAATAACATTATCTTATCTAACATTATCTATGCAAAACAAAACAAAGGAAAATGAATGGGTGAACGTAATAGGATTAGATGAGAAGGATGATTTTAGAATTTCATATTGTTATGATGATGAATTAGGTCAAGAAGAATTATTTATTGGAAAGTTGTTGCCAAACGGAATATTTGATATTAAAGAAATAATTTATGATTCATTAGTAATAACAGATGTAATTGCTAATAATGATGAGGATATAAAAGAGATGTTAAAAATAAGTTATGGTATAGGGAGAGATTAATAATGAAAAAGATTAATGTGTTTTATTTCAATGATGGTGATGACGGTGTTATAGTAGCTAAAAGTTTAAAACAGGCTTATAAGATTATGATAAAGAATGAAATTTTTGACTCTATAAATGAAATTGAAGAATGGATTGAAACAAATGATATTGACTGTGAAGTAGAAAAGCAAGCCAAAAAGATGGAATTTAAAAAGCCTGAATTTTTAGGATGGATATTATAAAAATAAAACAAAATGTTGAATTAAATGAGTCATTAAGATTTTAATGGGTTAATGAAAAATACATTTAAAGAAAGGAAGTGAAAAACAAATGAAAGAAAAGAGAGCCATTAAATTTTATCTGGACGAATCAGTGAATCAGGTTAAAAAAGATAAGATAATTAAGTTTTTAAAAGAATGTCAAGATGTAGAAAATAAACTATTAGAATACTATTGGAATAACTATAATTTGTTAATAGATAACAGAAAGTGGTTAAATTTTTATAGTAATAGAATTATGATAACTGAACCTTTTACACGATTTCAACATTATATGCAAATTCTTCATATGACATATATGGAGTTAATGAGTATACATTCTAAAATTATTAACAAAATATATTTTAGATTTAATAACAAAGAAAAGCAAAGAATATATAATTACTGTAAAGGGTTCTGTTTTGATTGGGATTACTTATTTAAGTATATAAAGAAAAAACTAAAAGAATCTAAGTGTAAAGATGATAATGTATATTATAACTTTCTTAAAACAGTCAATGAGTATATTAAAAACGAACACAATTATAATATAATGAAACAAGATATAGAGTCTAATTTTTGGGAGATTAAAAATAAGTTTAAACAACCCAAGAAAAAAGAATTTCAAATACATTGTAACACTCATCATACTGTAGATATAGAATTAAAAGAATTCCAATGGATATTTATAATTGACAGTAATACTATATTACATGGAAAAAGAAATAGAGCAGTTTATGATAAACTTATTATTCCAGTAAAATACTCTAAATATCATAAAAATAAATTAGAAGGAAAACAACTTGCTAATACTTTTACTCTAAGACTTAATAGATATGGCAGAATAGAAATTATAGGTTGTTATGATATAGAAGTAAACAATCCTATTCCTAATCCAATAAATATAGTAGGTATTGATATAGGATTAAAGAAACTCATTACTTGTAGCGATGGTGAAATTATTGAGCAAAACAATAAAATATTAAAAACGACAAAAAGATTAGTAAAACATCAATCTAATAGAGAAAGATTGGAATCTCATCTGCAAAAGAAATATAATGATGAAAACTTTAAATTGGGAGATAAAAGATATTTATTATTCCAAACTAGATTAGCTAATTTCGTAAAAACAGATAATAGATATAGAATAAAACAATTTTTACAAGGACGAGAACAAGATCATATTATTATGGAAAATCTTGAAATTGGTTATTCTAAAACTTATTCTAAAGAAATTAATTATTTATTAAAACGTATGGGGATACAAAATATAAAAACCAATATGATTAAATATTGTAAGGAATTTGGAATTAAAACATCGCTAATTAATCCAGCATATACAAGCCAACAATGTCCAGTATGTGGTTATATTAGTAAAGATAATAGAAAAACGCAAGAGAAGTTCTGTTGTGTTAAATGTAATCATACTGCTAATGCTGATATGAACGCAAGTATAAATATAATGAATAGATATTTTGATAATAGAATAACCTTGTCAACTCCTAGTTGGAGAGTTAAAGAAATATTGTTAAATGGTTAGAACTTTTTTAGGCTGTTATTTTAAGCCTGTGGTTAAGCCTACATTAGTAGAGACTACCACTTTGAATGGTTAAAAACCAATAAATATACGATTTTATCTACAAAACAAATAAAAACTATTGACATAATATGGAGTACACAATATAATAAAACTATGATAAACAAATGATTTAATTGCTTGAAGTAGTATTACTTGGCTCGGTAGTTATAATCTTCTGCTAGAAATTAAAGAGATGTCTTATAAAAATAAATAATAAACATTATAAAACTTGACAAATACAAAACACATATGTTAAAATTTAACTAAAGCACCAAGGAGATGAGAAAAATATGATTCCGATTAATGAGATAATAAACTATACAGTTGAGGATATATTAAAGAATATAGATGATTACGAATTAGATATAATAATTAATAAGTTCAATTCATTAGTTAACTTCTTAAAGGAATATAAACAAGATGCTGATAAACATGATAGTGAGTTCTTTAATATAAGCAACTATTTGAAGTTAATATAGGTTTTCTGAGGAGTTGATCCTTAATAAATTAAGCTCCTATCCACAAGCTTCAATTAAATTTGAAGCCTCCATTAAAAATTTAATTATTTCCTTAAGACGGTCTAGGAAATTAACGTCATAAAATAAATAGTTTCCTTCCAGAAGGATCTTGTGGCAATTTAGGTTACTCGAACCTCCAAAGATTTATTAATTTATTTCCTAAAACTTAATTTTCATCTTTAGGTTGAGCTGCTATTTTATAAATGGTGGCTCTTTTGTTTTATGATTATAAAATATAAATAAATAAAACACAATTGACAAATAGGTGATTTAGGAATATAATGGTAGTATAAATAATATCATTAAAGTATAAATAAAAAATATTATTAAAGGAGTGTATTAAAATGCCTCAACATAATTGGGAAAATACAAATAATATGCCTAGATTTAGAAATGGGATACCAGACGAAAGAAGAAGATTATTAAATTTAGATAACGATGAAACAGTAGAAGAAATAGTGTCTATAGACAATAGAGAAAGCAGAAGGGAAAGAGGTGAAAGAAATCCTGTAGGACGTGTGGGTGATTTAACTACGTTATCTACCAACAGTGAAGGTTGGTTTACAATATCAACAGATAGAATACATCCAGACCTACTTTCAAATTATGAAGGAGCAATGAGACAAATATACTACCCTTATTGGGGTGGTTGTTGCGAACCATCTAAACCAGCATTTAAATATATAAAATCACATAATTATATACCTAAAGAATATAATTTTCAAAAAACAGAACAAGATGATCAAAATTTATTCTTTGGTATAGAATTAGAGATTGATGGAGCAGGAGAAAATGATGATAATGCAAAGAAAATACTTGATATAATGGGAGAAGATAATTGTTATATCATGCATGATGGAAGTCTTAATAATGGATTAGAAATAACATCTATGCCATTAGCATACAATTATATTTTAAATTCAAACTATAAGAAGCTTTTTGAAGAAATAATAACTATGGGATATAAATCTCATGATACTGAAACTTGTGGATTACACATACATATAAATAAAAATTATTTCTCAGATGATGCTACAATGCAAGATTTAAATATAGCTAAAGTTTTATATTTGGTAGAGAAGTATTGGGATAATATAGTTAAATTTAGTAGAAGAAGTGTTAATAATTTAAATAAATGGGCAACCAGATACTCAATGAAGAATAGTATGTTTGATATATTATCAAGTGCTAAAAATAGTAGAGGTAAGTATTTTGCGGTAAATTTACAACATAGCAATACGATTGAGTTCAGAATGTTTAGGGGAACTTTAAAGTATGAAACTTTCTTAGCAACAATTCAATTTGTGAAGGCATTAGTTGAAGTTTGTAAGAATGGCAGCTTAGAAGAAATTCAAAATATGAGTTGGGAAGATGTTGTAAGATCAGATTATCAAGAATTAAATAATTATTTAAAGATTAAAAATATTTTAAAATAAAAATAAATAAAATGGAGTGAAAGTTGTGAAAATAGTAAAATATCAATGCGACGTATGTAAAAGGAATTTCCAAGGCGAGAATAACAAAAATATAATCACTTTTCAAACATCTGACGAAGGGCAACATATCTGCAAAGATTGTTTTGAAAAATTTGACAAAGATATCGCTTATTCTATACAATACATAAATAGATTAACAGAATAATGGTAGTGGGTAATAATATTAAGGAGGTGTTTTATGATTAAATTCATATACAAAGCTAATAAATCAAATGAAACTATGAAATACACTAAGGATAAAGAATACTATGGAGAATTTGCATCTGCTGGATATTCTAATATATTATTAATTAAAAATGATGTAGGTGATAATGTTTTAGTATATAAATTTGATTTTGATTATATAAGGAAAGTAAAAGAATAGTTTGTATATTATAGGAGGATTTTAAAAATGAAAGAATTAAATGAAGAACATTTTGATGAATTAGTAAGATGGACACCAAGTTATTTAATGAGTGAGCAACAAGATACAGGCATTTTAAAGAACGAAATAAAAGAAATAATTACACAATTGGATAATAAAATAATACCTGATTCATATAACAAATTAATTTTACACAATCGTATGCTAAGAGGAGAAATTCTTAAAAGATTAGGATTTTCACTAGTTTGTACACAATGGATAAAACCTTTGTCTCAATGGATAGGAAATAGAAAATGCTTAGAGGTTATGTCTGGGTGTGGATCATTGACTAAAGCTTTAAAAGACGAAGGAATAAATATTATAGCCACAGATAACTTTTCATGGAAAGGTATAGATAATTGGAATAACACTAAGCATTATTGGACTGAAATTGAAGATATGGATGCTATAGAATCAATTGAAAAGTATGGTAAAGAAGTAGATATAATTATAATGTCTTGGGCTTATATGGATGATACTGCATTTAGAGTATTACAAACAATGAGAAAGGTTAATCCCGATTTAATAATGATATACATAGGTGAAGGTCATGAAGGATGTACTGCTGATGACGAGTTTTATGATAGTTTAATCGAGATTGAAGACAATGAGTTTTCCAACATAAACAAGTTATATCCTAGATGGTTTGGAATACATGATTGTTTATGGTTAATTAAGTAAATAAAAAGAATAATTTATTAAGTTAAAATATGAAAATATTGTAATAAGGAGGATTTGTTTTGAAATCTACTAGAGAAACATTGAAACAATTTATAGATAGAATTAATTCACAAGGAAAATGCAAGGCTAAAGATTCGTATAATCCTTGCGAAAAATGTTTAGTGAGAGAGGTATGTAATGTCAAAAACAATAATTAATACAGGATTCAAAAAGAGGTGTTATGTTGAAGTGTTCAGTATGCTTATACAAAAACAATTGTAGTCTAAGAGAAATTGCAAAAGATATAACAGGGTGCGAAGGTCATAGCAAAGATAGAATTTGTTATGACTGTAAAAACCATATATGCAAAGAGCTGGGTAAAGGAAATATAGTTAAAAATTTTAAATGTATTCGTGGAAACAAACGGTTTAGTAAGAACTTTGAAACCTTAGACCAGTTTCATAATTGGCATACGGTTCATTGGAACGAAGTTGTTTTGAATGGATAAGTAGGATTTTATTAATAGTATATTATTAAAGTAAATGAAATCTTGATTTTATTAACTTGAAAACAAGAGAAAAACGGAGTATGAGTGAGATTGAGGGAGTTTAGAAAATGGAAAAATTATAAAAATGAAGGGTGTAGGTAATAATGAAGAAAATTGTTGTCTCAGGATTAGGTTGTAATGGTGATAAGTTTAAAAAAGCAATAAAAAATATATATGGCTTTGACGAATATGATTTAGCAGGATTAAAATTAACAGATTGCCAAAAGGCTTTACTTGATAAAATGGGAGTAGACACGGAAATATTAATTACTGCATTATCAGGTTTTATTGAAAAAGAAAATACTCTTGAAGAATTAATTGAAGAACTGCATAAAGAAATTAATGTATTAGATGATAAAGTTAGTAGTAAACGAAAGCGTAATAATTGGAAGAAGAAAAGATTCTATGAATAATAAGAAGGTGGAATAATGGATCAAAAAGATTTAACAATACAAAAACTTAAGAACATTGTATACGGTCAAAAAATGGAATTATATAGACATGAAATTCCTCATTGTAATTGTCCTTGGCAATATGGGTACGTTGAGAACAATGAAGAAATTAATTGTGGTACTATAAAATGTGGTGAATGCAGTGAAAAATTTTGGGAATTACTTAGAGTTAAGACAGAGAAGGAAGTTGATGAATTAGAGTAAGTGCTATTAAAAGCAATATTTTAATGCCTATTCTTAGGTGAGTAGGCATATAATTATAAAACAAATAATATGATATATAAAAAGGAGAAAGGATTTATGAAAAAAGAAGAATTACAAGTATTTTCAAATGATGATTTTGGAGAAGTAATTGTATTAATGAGAGAGGATAAACCGTGGTTTATTTCTAAAGAAATATCTGTTAAGTTAGGATATTCTGATACCGACAAAATGACAAGGAGATTAGATGAAGATGAAATTATAAAACTTACATATAAGGAATGTGTAGAAGTTTTTCAGAGTACCTACGCGGGGGACTCTAAAATTAACAATAATGGTATGAGTTTTATCAATGAATCAGGCTTTTACAACGCTGTATTAGGTAGCAAACTACCACAAGCAAAGAAATTTAAGAAGTGGGTTACTAACGAAGTGCTACCTTCTATCAGGAAGCATGGTGCATATATGACAGATAATACACTTGAAAAAGCTTTAACTGATCCAGATTTTCTAATTCAATTAGCCACACAATTAAAAGATGAAAAACAAAAGAGAATTGCAGCAGAAAAGAAATATAGTGATGCAAAACCTAAGATTGATTTTGCTGATAAAGTTGAGTTTTCAAAAGCTAATATTACAATGAAAGAGTTTTCTGATTTGCTAAATATCAAGAATTTTGGAAGAAATAAAATGATGGAATACTTAAGAAATAAAGGATATTTAAATAAGAAAAACGAACCATATAGACAATACATAGAGCAAGGCATATTTGAAACAAAAGAGAGACCAATTATATTAGGAGATGGAAAAGAAATAATTCAAATAACAACATATATTACTGGAAAAGGTCAAACTTATTTAAATAAGAAAATTTTAGAAGATATAGCTAGTTAATACATAAAATAAAAACAAACAACATAAATTGTATTATAGGGGATTAATTTCTCCTATAATATATAAATATAAGCAATTTATTAATTAAGGAGATGGATATTTTATGGAAAGAAAAATAAGAATGAGTAAACAGTCCAAAATGACTAAAGAAAGTATATTAGTATTAGCAAATAAATTAGGGTATACAATAGAATTTAAAACAACTCAACTATATTTAGTTAAAAATGATGTGTGGATACATAAGAAAAGTTATAATCAAGCATACCAGTATCTATATTACCAATATCGTATGGCTAAAAAGAAAATTGTAGCAAACCAACAAATATTATAAAAGTAAAAATAAATAATATCGCAATGAAACAGAGGTTTTATATGAATTTGTCGAAAGAAAAATCTAAGAAAACGGTATATAAATCTTGCATAAGTGCATACTATATAATATAATAATATTAAGAAATAATTTAATTGGTGGTGCTTATGAATATAGCAAGATTTATAGAGGACAAAATAAAGAGCCAAGGATTAAGAAAAAACTGGGTAGCTGAAAGAATAGGTGTTAACTATAAGACATTTGTTGCAAGGTTAAAACAAGATAACTTGACAGCTCATGATTTATTTAGTTTGAGTAAATTATTAGATTTTGAGTTAATAGACATTGAAAAGGAAATAGTTAATAAATTTGTTTCAGAGAACAACGAAGCGTTAAAAGAATTAGCAAAGTAAAGAAGGTGAGAATATGAGCAACTTTAAATCGTTCTACTATCAAAATAAAAAACAAGTCAATAAATTAACTCTTTCATTAGGAGTTTATAGGAGGTGAAATAATGAATATAAAAGGATCAAAAAATATTAGAGTAGTTATTACCAGAGATGGTGTAGAATATAAGCATGTAATTAAAATGAATGAGGATAAACAATTTTATCTTCAAGATGTATTGGATGAAAATTCAGAATGGGGAACTGCCGATTCAACAATAAAAGGATTGTTATTTAAATTATATGTAGATTTAAGTAATGGCAATAATGACAAAATTGAATTAATAACCGAAAAGTAAAATTGTTTTTAAAATGTAATTTTTATCAGGATTATTATATAGTTTAATGAAAGGAGTATCATATGCTTGAAAAAAGAGATTTTAAAAAGGGCGATATTATAATATATTGTGATGAAGAATTTGAGGTTATAAAAAACTATGGTTGTTCAGGGAAAGTCAAAGAAGTATGCGGAGGAGTTATAATTGATAACTTCTATTGGAATTATCAAGGTAGTAGATGTGAAATTAAACTTAAATAATTATTAATTATCATGATGTTAAAATATTTGTTTTATTAATAAAAGGAGGTTGAGTATGAAAGTTAATTTATCAGTAGAAGATTTTATAAAGACATTAGAACCAATTACTGATTTTAGTACATTAAAAAAGGGAGATAAGATATTTAATCGTTGTAGCTTAAGTGTTGACTATATAGATACATTCGACCATATAGAGCATTGGAGTGAAGATAGAGAGATAATATTCTATCAAAATTATAAAGGCGAATTATGGAATGGTATCACAAAAAATTATTGGTATTACTATAAGCAATAATTTTGCTATACACCAATATTAAGATGTTAAAACATTTATTTTATTAACAAGGAGGGTTTATTATGGCAGAATGTAGTCAATGTGACATAGAATTAGAAGAAACTAATAGTTCAACTAGAATAATAGGAGTATGCAAGAAATGTGACGAAAAAGAAATGAATGGTGAATGGTCAGTTTGGGATTGGATAAATCCTGATGAAGAATAATAAATGATTAGTTTTATTAGGAGGTATGAAAATGTTTGAAATAGATTTGTACGAAGATTATGTTTGTCCTAAATGTGGCAGACGTAGTGAGTTATGTAATTGCAATGACAATAATGAATATGAAGAAAGTGTAGAAGGTTAAGATGTTATGGATAAAATGCTATCAGATATAAAAAGGACTTTAGATGACGTTAAAATTAGAAAAAGAGAGGTTATAGTGCGTCTTGCACGAGATTTAAAGGAAGGAAAAATAGGTGATATGCAACTCTCTGATTTATCTGACTTAAGCAGAGTTGATATTGAAAAGTTAATCGAAGGTTATTTTTTGCAAGTAAAATAAAAGACTAATTTTATAGCGTCAAACTATGAAAATATTGAGAAGGAGTGATTTTATGCAACAGTTATCAACAATTACAATATGTGAATATAAATATGATTCCGAAGAAGAAAGAGAAAATCATGTTAAAGATATGGAATCACAAGGGTTTGAGTGTAGTGGTCAAGTAAGAAAGTCTGATGATTCACTAATGCTTAAAGAACGTAATTACTATTGGTATGCTAAATTTTTTAAGCAACTTTAACGTCACAATTCAAAAATAATATGAAGTAAATAAAATTTTCAATTTATAAGGAGGAATTTAAAATGTTAATGGAAAATAGTTTAGTAAGGGTTCAATTTGAAGACACTTATTATGATGGAGAAGACGACAAATATTTATGCTATGGTTTTGAGGTAACTTTATTAGAAACAGAAGATGTATTTTCTATATCATATGATAGAGCAGAACATCAAATAGGTTCTATTTGTCTTGAAAATCAAGATACGTCAAAATCTGAAAGTATATCTTCAATAAGTAGGAAAACAACTATGGAACTTTATAAGGAATTTGACAAATACAGTTATTTGGTTAAGTGTATGTGTAGATCAATAATTGAATTTTTATAGAATTTATAAAACAAATAATATATTTGTAACATTTTCTAATCAATCTCATATATTATAATGTATATATTTTTTGTTATAATACCGATGATAACTTGTTTTTAGTGATGTTGCGCTGCTCCATTAGAAACAATTATAATTAACGTAAGAGAAATATTTAATGATGCTGTTTTATTACTCCATTGAATATTTAAAAAATTACTATAGGATGATATAATGAATAGTAAGAGAAAAGCTAATATCAGTTTATTAAACTGTTGAAAGTGATTGGTATGAATTAACGAAAGATATATAGAATATAAAACGAAAGGATGATGTATTATGTCTCCAATATTATCAATGTTTTATGGGATAATAGTAAGAATGAACTATGAAAAGAATGAAAAACACAACACTCCTCACATTCATGCGGAATACCAAGGATATGAAATATCTATTGACTTTGAAGGTGAAGTTATAGCAGGCAGTTTTCCAAAGAAACAATTAAAATTACTTCAAGCATGGATAGTTATTCATGAGGATGACTTAAAGGCAAATTGGAAAACATATCACGAAGAAGGCGAATATTTTAAAATCAAGCCATTGGAGGGTTAAGTTAATGGGGTATATTGAAAATGATATTTACTATTCGGGAAAAGAAAATAGTCCTCGTCCTATAAGTGTAAAAACATTAGACAATTATTTATTAGAAATTGAATTTAAAAATGGTGAAATTAAAATATTTGATGTTAAACCTTATTTAGATAAACCACCATTTAGAAAACTTAAAGACGTATCTATGTTTAATACAGTTAAAATTACAGAAGATGGATCGACTATTGGATGGATAAATGAGTTAGATATTTGTCCAGATACAATATATGAGGATAGTTATATAAGATAATATTATAAAAACACAATTTATAAAGGCTTGGTAAATACTGAGCCTAATACATACAACATAAGAATAAAATAAATAACTTGAAAAATATTGATAAAAATAATTTACTAATTGGTAAAATATTCCCTAGTCAGTAACCGTTTCCCTATGATAAAGTGATGAACGGAAAGAAAATATTAACAAAATATTAACAAAGGTGGTAAAATGATGAAGAAAAACAAAAATTTAAAAGTCAGTACAAAGATGGCGATTACATTCGCATTGATGGGTGTATCTATGCTTATTCTAGGAATTATTTCAATTTATAGCAATAGCACAATAAATAAGAATATGGATTCTATTTATAATGGCAACATTAAATCTACTAATATAATTAATCAAGTTAAACAAAACATAACAAAGATTGAAATTATGACATTGCAAGCAAGTAAGAGTATGGACGTTAGAGATATAAATAATTTTGAATCTGAGATTAATAATCTATCAAATGAAGATAATAAATTATTAGATGATTATAAGAAACATTATATATTTTCTGAAGAAGACAAAGACGCTTTTACAGAATTAGAAAATGATATAGAGCCATAGAGACGCTAGAAAGGTATTTCTTGATACATTAAAAACGAATAAAAATACAGATAATGAAGTGAAAGCCGTATTTGCTGCAAGCGATAAGGTTGATGAGGCGTTAAATAATCTTGTAGAAATAAATAATGAACAAACAAAAGAAACATTTGACGATTCTCAAAGAATATACAAGAATATGAAAACAATTATTATAATTATGTTGATAGTAGCAATTATGTTTTCTATTGGAATAAGTGTTTATTTATCCAGATACATAAGATTAAAAATTCAAGAGATTTTAAAACATACTGAATATATAAAGAATGGTGATTTAACACAGGTTATTATTATAGAGAGTGATGATGAATTTGGTGAGATTCTTGAGTCTCTTAAACAAACAGTCGAGAGTTTAAAGAATGTGATTGGTGAGATTAGTTATGGATCAATGAATATGAGTGCAAACTCAGAACAACTTTCTTCAATAACAGAAGAAATCAACGCAAAGATGGAAAATATAAATGCAAATACTCAAAATGTAAATACTGGGATTGAAGAATTAACATCAAGTATAGAGGAAGTAAGTTCGAGTAGTGAGGAGATCAACGCTACTGTAATTATGTTAAGTGAAAATGCAAACAATGGTTACAATTCAGCTAAGACGATTGAAGAAAGAGCTAGTATATTTAAAGAAGATGCGATTAAATCTGTTCAAAAATCTAAGGAATTATATGAGATTAAACAAAGAAATATTTTGGATGCGATTAGACAAGGAAAGATTGTAAGTGAGATTAAAGTGATGGCAGAAGCAATAACGAATATCGCACAACAAACCAATTTATTATCTCTTAATGCTATGATTGAGGCTGCTAGAGCTGGTGAACAAGGCAAAGGATTTGCTGTTGTAGCAAATGAAGTTAAAACACTTGCTGAACAATCTACTCAAGCTGTAGAAAAGATTAAAGAAGTTACAGAAAAAGTAAGTGAAGCGTTTAATAATTTGGCTATGAATTCAAGTGAGATATTAAGTTATATAGACGAGACTGTTAATCCTCAAAGTGAAGCAATGATAATGGTTGGAGGGCAGTATGAAGAAGATGCCAAACTACTAGAAGGTGTGTCTAAGGAGTTTGTAGAGTCGAGTAAAATGATATTAGAAAGTATAAATCAAATAAATGGTGCTATTCAAAATGTATCAGCTATGGCAGAAGAAACCGCAGCTTCAGTTGAGGAGATCAGTGAATCTGTAAATTTAAGTTCAATGGAAATTGAAGAAGTTAGTAAGTCATCTATTTCACAAACTGAATTAGCAATTAGATTAAATGATTTGGTAAATAAATTTAAGGTGTAAATATGGGGAGTTAAATCCCCTTTACATAAAAATATAAATTAATAATAAATAATTATATAAAATATGTTGACAAGTGATTGTGGATTTGTTATACTTAAAGTATGGGGAAGTGTTTATATTTCTCTAGTAGTGTATTGTTTTAAAAGGTGGTTGATAAAATAATAATAAACAAAACAAGGAGTGGATCATTGTGGAAAAAGAAATATTTTTAGACGATTTACCTAGATGGGAAAAAAGAGGAAAAGGAAACCAAGGAAGTATTGACTGGAATCAATCTATAAAGCATAAAGTAAAAGGGGTTTATGGAGGAATGGAATTTGAGGTTGAAATAGTTGATTATGATATTAAAACAAAATCTTTATATATAAAATATAAAGATGAAGATATATTTGAAATAAAAACAAACCATTTTTCAAGGTGTAAATTAGGAAAATTATTAGATAAATTTACAAAAGATTTTAAAGTTAAAATAGGCACAACTTTCAAAGATAATAAGAGAGATATTATCATTATAGATAAAAAATATGAACTTTGTGAAAGTAATAATCAAAATAAAAAATATTATAAATATAAGTGTAACAAATGTGGTTATAATGATGGTTGGATAGAAGAATGTCATCTTTTAAAGAGTGGTGGTTGTTCTTGTTGTCATGGTAAAACAGCAGCATTAGGAATAAATACAATATGGGATATAGCCAAGTGGATGATAGACTTAGGCGTATCTGAAGAAGATGCTAAGAAATATACTAAAAATAGCAATCAAAAGATAATAGTAAAATGCCCTGATTGTGGTAGAATTAAAGACAAACCAATGATGATTAATGATATATGTAATAATAAAACAATTAGATGCTCTTGTGGTGATGGTATGTCATATCCAAATAAATTTATGTTTAATATATTAGAACAATTAAGAATAAATTTTGATACTGAGTATTCTCCCAACTGGATAAAACCTAGGAGATATGATTTTTATTTTAAGATAAATGATGAGGAATGTATTATAGAAGTACATGGTAAGCAACATTATGAAGAAACAAGCAGAAAAGGGGCTAGAGCATTAGCTGAAGAAATAGAAAATGATAGAATTAAAAAGAAACTGGCGTTAATAAATGGAATTAAAGAAGAAAATTATATAGTAATTAATTGTAAAAAGTCTGAATTAGAATGGATTAGAGATGATGTGTTAATTAGTAGGTTAAATGACTTATTTGATTTATCTAATATAAAATGGTTAAAATGTGAGGAGTTTGCTTTAAAGAACAGAGTTAAGGAAGTATGTGAATTAAAGAAAAATAATCCTGATATCAAAATTGTTGAAATTGCAAGCTTTATGAAGATTGGGAAAGATACAATTAGGAAATATTTAAAGAAAGGTGCAAAATTGGGATGGTGTGAGTATGATACAGAAAAAGAATTTAAAAAATCTTCTATAAAAGAAAAAGTACAAGTGGAGATATTTAAAGATGGTGTATCTCAGGGGATATTTGAGTCAATATCAGAACTAATAAGGCAATCAGAAAAAATATTTGATGTGAAATTATCTCGTGGAAATATATCTCAAGTATGTATGGGTAAAAGAAATCATCATAAAGGGTTCACATTCAAATATGTTCAAAAATAAAATAAAAACAAATAATATTTTAAAAAACATTGACAAAAATTAAAACACGGCATATAATAATATCAAAGAACAAATTATTTAAAGGGGATTTGAGCAATGAGTAATCAATTAGTTAAAGATTTTTTAAGAGAGTATAAAATCAATAATAGAAGTCAAGAAACTATAAGAACATATCGAGATTCTTTAAAAATGTTTTTTAAATACTTGAAAGAAGAAAAGAATATTGAAGTAACTGATGAATATATCTTGAGACAAATTAATAGAAATACAATAAAAGATTATAAAGAATACTGTTTAATAGAGAAGAATAATTCGCCAGCTACCATAAATAGTAAATTAATATCTTTAAAAAAGTTTTATGATTATTTAATTGATGAAGGATTAACCAATGATAATCCAGCAGCAAAAATTGGATTATTAGAGATAAAACAAAAAGATGAAAAATTTCTAACTGTACAAGAATGTAAACTACTACTTGATGCGGTGAAACATGGAAAAAGAAAGAATGAAGATCCGAACAGAATTAGAAATATTCTTATATTCACTATCCTTGCAAATAACGGTTTAAGATTATCAGAAGTTGTAGGATTAAAATTAGATCATATAGACCTCGAAAATAAAACTATGACATTTATAGCAAAAAGAGCTAAGACACGAATAATACCATATAATAGATTAGTTGAGGAAAGCTTAAATAATTACTTAGAATATAGAAAAGAAAGAAATTTGTGTAATGAATATTTATTTGTAACTACAAAAGACGTTCATATAAGTAAAAAACAAGTTCAAAATTTAGTTAAAAAATATAGTGAAATAGCAGGACTTGATAATGTTCATACCCACTCAATCCGTCACGCTTTTTGTTCTATGACGGCACAATACACATCAGCGTATGAACTCCAAAAGATCATGGGACATAACTCGTCCCGAACAACTGAGCGTTATTATCATATGTCACCTGAACGTATGAGAGAAATATCAGACCAAAACCCATTACTAGAAGATAAATAAACACACAAAAAACAAAAAATAAATAAAAAATAATTAACTAACGATGAATAATTTTCCTGTAATTGAATATAATTATAATATACCAAGTAAATCAAGTAAGTTAATAACAATTTACAGATAAATAAAAAATAAATAAAAAGTTAAAATATTTGTAACAAGTTATTGACATTGGCATATAATGGTATTATAATAAAATTAAGGAAGATAATGGAGGAACTAAAATGTTACTTGAAAAAGAAATGAGAAGGGAATTAAAATCAACAATTGAAAAGAAGTTTGGAACAGGTAAATCAATTGAACCAAAAAGAGGAGAAATATATTGGTGTGACTTAGGGCTAGTAAATAATAATGAAAGAGATTATGAACAAAAAGGCTTGAGACCATGTATAATAATACAAAATGACATTGGGAACAAATTTTCACCAACAGTAATAGTAGCAGCGATAACCTCACAAATGAATAAAGCTAAGTTACCAACACATGTTGCAATTGAAGGCAAGAACAGCGGATTATCAAAGGATTCTGTTATATTAACAGAACAACAACGTACTCTTGATAAAAAGAAGGTTGGAGATTTTATAGGGACATTAACTGCTGAAGATACAATAAAATTAAATAAAGCAATTAGTATATCTTTAGGATTAGTAGAATTAGCACATATTGAAAAAACAAATAACATAAACAGCACAAATAATGTAACAGATATAACAATAATAAGAAAAATTACAGAAAAAGCAAAAGAAATAGAAGAATTAGATACAACTTTAAAAGTTTTAGTAGCAAGAAATATAGATATAAAAATGATGAAACCTATATTATTAGAAAGACAAGATAAGATAAGAGAATTTTATATAATATGTGAAAACAATAATATAAATCCAGATAAGTATTACGTTGATTACAATAAAAAGAGATCAGAAAACAACCATGTTAAAACTTGTTAGAATAACAGTTAAATTACAATAAGATGAAAAAATGAAAAACATTTTTAATATTTAATTTAATTTAATTGAGGGGTGGGAATATGTCGGATCAATTTACAGAGTATAGAATCGAGGTAAGAATTTTAAGAACAGAACAAAAATGGTGTGAAGTCCCTAAGTTATGTGAAGAATATTTAAAGGCAGCAAAAAAACGTAATGGAGATAATATGGACTATTGGTTTATTTATCATAATATTGCATTAGCAAGTAAAAAAATGGGAAATATAGATAAGTCACTTAAATTATCAATAAAGGCTTTGACATATGTTGAAGATGACGAATGGCATAAATGCGAACAAACATATTCATTGTGGATGTTAGCCGAGTGTTATAAATTAAAAGGTCAACACGAAAAAGCAATTCATCTATACAAACATATTTCACGCTTGTATAGAGACGTTAAAGCATATAAACAAAGAATTTGTATACTTTATAATTGGGTTGAATTAAGAAAAGATACCAGAGCAATCGAAAGATTAATCACTATATATAACAGCGATTGGTTTAGACAATATATAGAAAGTGAAACTGTAAAATCATATAATGAATTCGATGAGTGTTTATGGGAAATGTACGATGGTTTAATTAAATTATATAAAGAAAATGGTGAATATGAAAAAATCTTTCCATTAATTAGTGGAGTTAATAATAAAAGTATTAAACAAACATTGATGAAACAAATAACAGCATAACTTAAGTTAATGATGGGAGCTAAACTCCTCCCATTAAAATAAACATATAAAAAGGAGAGATATTTATGAACAACAACAAAAACAAAATGAAAAAAATATTATTAATAGGAGGTGTAATGGGATTGTTAACAATGGCATTGTTTATAAACTTTAAAATAATGCCGATGATTGATCCATCAGGTGGTATAAGCATATTAAAACCAATGATTGATCCATCTGGAGGTATCAATATATTTAAAATAATACCACAAATAGATCCATCCGGTGGCGTAGTATTATTCAAGTAATTTGAAAAATACATAAGGCAACAAATGATAAGTGGGCGTGAGTTGCCCCTTAAATAACAAATACACCCTTATTTTCTAAAGTATGTAACGTATAAATAAATGAAGAATGGCATATAATATTTAATATAATAGTAGTTTGATTTTAAAATACATATGCAATAAAATAAATAAAGAAAATTGTTCGACAATTCAGTTTAAAAATATTGCATGTGCAACTGAAATCACATATAATAAAACTATAATGCAATTAATGTAAACATTATACAAAATTTATATCAAAATGTATATTTTAGAAAGGAAGGATTGTTATGGTAAAAAAGGATAAAGAAGAATTAAGCGTTTATATTCAAAAAATAGCTAAACAATTATCTATAAACAAAAATTTTAAAATGGACTTAATTGATACTTTAAAAAATAGAATCGAAATGAATAAATTGACCTCATTGTTTAATACAAAAGAAGACGAGATAGTTTTACTAAATGAAAAAGATATATATTGGGTAACTAAATTTATTTTAAATAATAAAAGCAAATACGACTTAGCACTAAACGTAAAAATAGAGGATTACTATACAGATGTAGAAATTAATGAATGTGAGTTACATTTTATAAAAATAACTGAAGAAAAAGATGATATATTTATACTAGAGAATGTAGTTCGTGTAAATGACGATGAATTTTTATGTTGGAAAGCCGAATATCAAGTAATAGCTGATAGCTACAACAAAGGGATTCTAACTTATAATTTCCAAACCCAGAGGCAGGGCATATACAAAGACATCGGAATTGCGATAGTTCAAAAACCAAGAGAATATAAAAAATCAATATTAGAAATAGAAAAAGCAATAGTAGAAGGAACTTTTATCCCTAATATGATTACTTGGAACATATTGAGTACTCACGATAACGATGAAGATGATATATTTGAATACGATGAAGAAAATCAAAGAATGATTATATTTTTAAATAAAAAATCAAGAATTAATATTATAGATGGATTTCATAGAACTAGAGGAATAACAAGAGCAATAGAAAAAAATCCTAATGCACAGGGACATATGCAAATAAAAATATTCAAATATGATATATACAAAGCACAATCATTCATCCTACAAGAAAGTAAATCTAACAGATTAGAGGAAGAAAAACAAAAAACTTTAGAACAGTCTAATGAAATGATTGTAGCAAAAATGATAAATGATTACGCAAATAAAAATGTGAACGCTGTTTTTGGAATGTTATCGGAAAGTATGGAAGAAGTATTTAAGTTTAACTCAAAATATTGTCTTTTAAGTTCAATATCAGAAGTTTTAGAAGATTGTGCCGTTCTTAGGAAAAGATCAGATAATAAAAAAGTTATGAATCATCTAGTTAAGTCCTTTAACTTATTTATTGAAATGACTGATTATGCATTTGAAGATATCAGTTTAGAACAAAGTAGAAATGAATATGTATTAACTTATAATAATTTCTTTATATTATTAACTTACTTGAGTATTAAATTATTAGATAATGACAATTGGGAAACTATATTAACAAACTTTGCTGCAAATTACGATTTTAGTATTCAAAATCCTATATGGAAAGAGTTGCTTATAATGGCTGGCAGAACTGATACGAGGCTAAAGAAAAAGATATATAATTGGGTCAATGAAGAATTTAACAAACTTACAACAAACAATGAAATAGCAATATCGAACTAATTCTAACTAAATTATATATGAAAATATGTGTGTATATGAGGTGTGTAAAATGAAGGGGAATATAAAATTTAAGGAACTGTTTTTAAAATATGTAGAAGATAACTACGGGTCAGAAAGTCTTTCAGATTATAATGTCTTGTTCGGAGATTCAAGATTAGGCTTTTGGGAGAATATTTATGGAAATAAGGATATTTATGATTTTAGTACAGAGGAATTATTAAATGCTTATAGAGGATTTGGAGCAAGTAAGTTATCAAGTTTAAGGAGTTCGCATTCATTGATAAACAAATATGTGTTATTTGCACATAATCAAAAAATGAGCATGTTACCTACTCCAAGCACTCAGAATATCAATACTCAGGATTTAAGAGATTGCCTTAATAAAAGAAAACTATATGGAAAATATATAACACGTAGAGAATATCAAAAAATGATCATGCAATTTAGAAATAGTCAAGACAGAGCATTATTTATATTAATATTTAACAAAGGTATAATGGGAAAAGATTTTAGTGATATAATAGATTTACAGAAAGAAGATTTTGATTATGAACAAGGCGTTCTTAATGTTAAGGGTAAGTATATACAATTAGATGATATAGAGAAGGAACTCATTTCTGATGCAATTTATGAGAATGTTTATGACAATTATACAGATGTAAGACATACGACAGCAGATATATCAGCATCAGACTATATAATAAGACCATTAATTACTCGAACAACAAAGGTGGCAGATGGCGACCAAATAAAACCATCAGCGTTAAGAATAAGGATTAAAAAGTTAGCAAGAGAATTTGGATACAATGATATAAGCGGAACAACATTATATGTGTCAGGAATAGTTAATAGAATGTTAGAAATACAAGATGAATGGACACATAAAGAAATTTTAGAGTATATTAATGAAAACTCGCTAAAATTGAATGCGTTCGACACGAAGGATATACTGGCAGTTATCAAAGAAAAAATAAAGAACGAACAGGGGTAATATCATGGTTTTCAAAAAATAATATGATGATTTTCTTGGGGTAAAACTAACTTCCTTATCATCATATTATTTGAATTATAATTATATTATAAAAACAAAGAAAAGATATTATGAAAAAAATGACGAAGGCATCAAAAACATAATTAATATTTTAAGAAAAATTGTCATATGAAAATTGTTGTAAAAGAAATTATAAAAGGGTATAATGATATATATAAGGTGCATAGAACACAAGTTCTAGTTATAAATATTCAATGTTAAATAAATTATTTTAAATAAAAAGGGGGAAAATAAACAAATGGCTAGTAACATGTTAAGACAATTTAAGGGAGATTATGAGGCAAGGGTTAAAAAGATAAGCAAAAACAAAGAAAATATAGATATGTATATACAAGGGATAAAATCAAATTGGGGAGATTTGGTGAGCTTACATGGTATACTAGAAGAAATGTTTATGGAGTTTATAGATATCAAGGAGGTGGCTGTATGGAAGGCAAAAATAGATAGGGGTCAGTCCAGTATTAATGTGTTTGTAAGACGTTTTTCTCTTATGGGAGAGTATGGATTTCCAAGACAATAAATACATACAATAATTATTGTTAATAGAAAATAAATAACAATTAAATAATTGAAGTTGTTTTTGGTTAATTTTTTTAAAATGGCTTCAATTATTTAATTAAATTAAAAATATTTTTGTAAAAATTTAAATTTAACAATGATAGACTAATTATGTATTTATTTCAAATAAAAACCATATATAATAATAAAATGAAAATAAATAATAAAGGAGTGTTGGATTTTGGAACTACAAAATGTAAAAGTTAATTATCACTATTTTATCAGTGACCTAAGCTATACTGTTCATGTGTGTAGCGAAGCCGTATATATAAAAGAATATCAAAACATATTTAAAGATGCTTGGGAGGTGTTAGAAAAGGGAGGACAATATCCTACATGTAAAAATCCTTTCTGTGGCTCATGTTTTCAACCAAAACCTAATGATGTTAAACTACTACACAAAAGAACAGGTATTATATTATACATTAATGCTCTAAATCTTAGCAAAACTAAACCTAACTGTCAACCATATGATAATAAAAAAAATTGTAATGTAAATGACACTGAGAAAATATATGACTACTCTTTAAACTCACCATACGGACTATCTAACTTATCTAATAATTCACTCAAACTTCAATTGCAAACACAAGAAACACCTCAAGATAAATACTCACCAGAAAATATTCAAAATACATATGATAAAGCTACGGAGCAAGAATTTAAAATTGAAAAAAGAACTAGGGATGAAAAAGTAGAATTTTTATTGAATGTGCTAGATATATATATAAACGATGCTTTAGATAAAGGAGATAAAAATAAGTTTTATTTATATAGTAAGAGGTATGAAAAAATTAAAAATTTATAAATGCTTAAATGTTAATCAATGAATAATAATAGTGGAGGTGCTAAAATGAGAAGAGAATTATGGGATAGTATTGAAAAATTATCAAAAGAAATCAATGAATTAAAATTTGCTTTTCAGAATGAATACAAATTTACTGAAGAAGAATGTTTGGAGTGGCAAAACAAATCTGATTCAATAAAAAGAAAATTAGAGGATGTTTCGATGAGCGCTTGGGATTATATGCAAGACGAGAAATTATAAAAATAAATAATTGTGAGGTGTTGATATGGATAATGATAATCAAGAAGAATACATAAATATATTAATTGGTTATGTGCATGACTTCTATAATTATAGTTTAAAACTTGAAAATTTACTGGATCAGGCAAAAGAGTTACTAACAACACCACATAGAAGTGAACAAATTGAAGATTTCATTGAAAGAGTAGATAATGCTGCTTGTAAATGAATGTGGTAATTAAAATTGACACATGAAAAATGGAGTAAATGAGAGGAAATTGAAGTAAACGAGAGATAAAATTGCTGTAAAAGGTAATGAAATTCGTGTTTTATTAAGAAATTAAAGGAGGGGTAATTATGCTAAAATTAACTGAGTTAAAAGATGGAGATAATATATGGGGAATATATGATGATATTGAAGTGGTGGAATATCACAACATAAAACATGTTAAAAACTATGGAAATGATAATTATGTATCATTTGATTATGGACATAAATCTCAGTGGGATATTGATTACGGATTTCCGTACCAACATTTTTTTAGTACGGACGAAAAGAATTTATTTTATACAAAAAAAGAAGCACTACTAGAATTAGAGTTTAGAAAAGATAGTAAGAATAATATATTAAGTATAATCTAAAAAAGTAAATAAATTAAGGGGTAATTTTTTGCTTAAATTAAAAAGCCAATTTGCTGAATTTGTAACAATATATGATGAAGATAGAGAAATAGTAGTATTCCAATCTGATGAAATAGATAATTTAGAAGAATCTTTATCTAAATTATTAAATTATTTAGATATTGAATATGAATTTGTAGAGAAAAATAAGTAGATAAATTGCGTATTTTATTAATAAATAGAAAGGTGATTTTAGAATGAAAATTAGTGTAGAAAAATGGACAATAGACGAAAATGTATTTTACAAAACATTAAAAATAGAAAAGTGTTGTGATAGAGTAATTACAAGTGAAAACATAACTTTGAATAATGAGTATTGTGAGAATGATACATATTCTGATGATAATGAATATGCTGTAAAATTAGTTAGAAATGAACACGAATATGACGGGTATGATGAAACTTATTATGAGAAGATTGATTACTGTCCTTTCTGTGGAGAAAAAATAGAAATAGATATTGTTAATACAGTTGATAAGACTGAAGAATATAAAACGTTACGAGAAGAAAGAGATTTGCTTTGGAAGAAGTGTTGCAAAACTGATAGTAAGAAAACAGAATATAAGCTAAGAAACCAAGTGCGTGATTTAGATTTAAAAATAAATAAGATGTTGCAGAGTGACGATTTTGTTAAATAGTTAAAAACATTAATTAACTATAAAATGTGGATTTCATTAAGAGAAGGGAGCGGTAGCATGAAAATTGAATTAAGTAAATTGTTAAATATCGAAGAAAATTATGAATTACAAAAAGGAAATGCTCGATTAAAGGTAACTAATGAAAATGGGATAATTTATTTAGAACTAATAGACAAATATAACTCAAAAGAAGAATATAACAAAGGTTATAATAGAGCGCTATCAGATATAGAACACGATATATTAAGCAAAATAAAATAAATGATGCAATTCATTAATAGGAGGGATCTCGTGCTGAAAGTTAAACAGTATTTTTGTAAACACAATTTTCAGTTTCTAGCACATCATAATTCCACTCAACAAAACCTATGGAAATGTAATAAGTGTGGAGTATTTATAATTCAACATTACGGAATAGGAGTGCATTATAAGTGTAAAGAGCCTAATATTGACGGATGGATTTATGAAGTTGAAGTAAATAAATAAAATATTAACTAAGACGGGGGTGTCAATTATGTTAAAATGGGAAATTAAAAATGGTGATGATAAATTAAAAGCTGAAATTAAGAGGGTAAAAGATGGATTTGACGATTGGTATAAAAGTTGTTGGGAGAAACGTTGCTCTAAAGAAGTAATGTTAAGCGAAAATAGCCCTGTAGAACACGTATATTATAAAATGACTAAAACATTTGAGGAAATCAAGGAAAAATATCCATATGAAACATTACAACCATGTTCTTCTTGTGGTAAAACTGTTGATAAATGGATAAAAACAGAATTTAGTTTTTGCAATGAATATGATTGTGGAATATCTTTATGCAAAGAATGTGTAGGTAAACTAAAAGAGCTAGCTGATAAAATGCAGTTTTAAATATCTAATTATATAAATAAAGGTGGTGTTTATATGTGTAAATATTGTAAAGACGGAATTGCGTTGGTAGATGGAAAATATTTAGGATTATCTATATTTTATACCTCTGATAGTAAAAACAATGCTTATATTAGAGGTTATGATAAGCAGGGTTGGGATGTAAGCGAAATGTTCAAGATTAAATACTGTCCTAATTGTGGAGATAAGATTAGTGAATAAAAATATCTTTTATTAATAAAAAATGAAAGGGGACATTTAATGTTAGTTGATGGAATTGAAATATTACCAAGAGATTATAAAGCATTAAAAATGTATTACGAAATTGTTTTAGAACAAAATGAAAAATTAAAAGAACAAAATAGCATATTGTTTAACTTTATAATGAATTTAACTGATAATATAGCAAAAGAATTTGACAAAGATGGTTGGTGTAGACTTGTTATAAGGAAAGAACAGATTGAAGAATATAGAGAGTTTTTAAAAAGATTAAAATAATGAAATAAGATTTTTATTCAGACCATTAAGGGGAAATTTAACAATAAAAAGAGGTGATTAATTTGATAAAGACGAAACTATTTATATGTTGTTCAGGTTTGGACGCAGCTTATGATTATATGAATTTTATAGAAAGTAATAAACATATTGAAATTATTTCTGTAAATGTGTTGAAGTCTAATTATATTTTATTGACTTATAAGGAAGATAAGTGATTATAAATAAAAATATCATGATAGAAAGGAGTAAGAATATGAATCATTGGAATTACAGAGTTGTAAAACATGATTGTGAGGAAGATTTTTATGAAATAAAAGAAATATATTATGATGATAATGGCAATATTACTGCGTATGCAGAAGTAGGAAGTCCTTATGGAGAAAGTGTAGTAGAAGTAAAGAAATGTTTAGAATTAATGCTTAGAGCATTAGATAAACCGGTTATTAATATTAAAGATTTAAATTTTAAGTAAGCTATTCTTAAAATAGATTTAAGTAAATAAAATAAAAATTTTATTATCATAAAACAAAAAATGAGAGGAGATATAAAACAATATGGCAAAAGGAAGAATGCTAAGTAGAGAAGAAATATTAAATATGGACGGAGAATGTGTTTATATTAAACCTGCATGTGGAGCAATACAAGGAAGGAAAAGCTATTGTAGATGTGCAAGATGATGTTATATATTTACATATCAAGGATGAATTTGTTCCTTGGGTCATATGTCCAGAGAATGATAGTCAAGATGTCTTAAATAGTGATCAATGGTTAAATGTATATGAGTTAATTGAAGAAAATACAGAAAAGAGTATTATAGTAATTGATAAGAAATCGAAAGAAATGAATAAAGAATTAGAACTTAACTTATATTTAAATGGCTTTAAAATAGAAAATGGAGTAATTTTAAATTATGCATCTCGTATGACGGAATTAAAATTATACGCAGCATCATTGCAAGGAGATATTTATAAAATAGCTATTGATAAAATAAGTAATATAGAAACAGATGTTAAAAAATATATGAGCAACACACACGAAATTGATTTTACTAAATGCATTTTGGATTGTTTTTCCGAACTCTTAGATATTGACTTAATATAAAATAAAAATAAACAATACTTGACTATATGTTATAAAATATGGTAACATATAGTCAAGGAATAAAATAACAAAAAAGGAGAGATAAAATGAAAATTAAAAGAATACCAATAATATCAGACTTGGCTCATTTTCATATACCTTATTCATCCAAACAGCAAAGAACGTATATGATTCCGCCACCTTCTACTATAATAGGAATACAGAAAATATTATTTGGTCATGATATAGACAATTTTGTTTTTGGATATACACTGGAACACAGTGGAATATTTGTTGACTTAATTAAAACATACAAAGAAACTAATCAATTAGTGAAAAATACAGAGTATTTGAAAAATGGAATACAAAATTCGGACGTAAGAAGTATTGAATATTTAATTAATCCTAAGATTTATTTATACACTACAATAGATAAAGAATTACAGATAAATGATATTTTAAATTTAGGTAAAACGGACTGTTTAGCTAGAGTTTTAATAAGTCAAATACAAGAAATTGAGTTAAAGGATATACAAGGAAATGGGTTTAACCAGTGGACAGATATAAAAACAGGAGAAGGATCAATTAAAAGAATAACTACTGAAACAATCTATAATGAAGAAAAAGGATATTATGATATTTATAATGCTTTATTTAGAGAAAATAGAGAATTTAATTATGATAAATATTTTGATGAGGATAGAGAACAAAGTATATTCTTATGGAAATACAATAAGGAGGGCAAATTAAATGCTATGTAAAAGAATAATTAAACTAAAAGTAGATAGCGAACATTTATTAGATTATAATTATCAGTATGCTTTACTAAAAGAAACATATAAAAACATAAGCAAATTAGATACTAACAAAGCAGCAACGTTGCATAACAGAGGATTTAATGATACTGGGAAGCCATTGAAAAACTTTATGTTGTTTATGAAATTTTATGATAGTTTATTTTTAAATGAAGGGATTGTTATTACCAAAAATTCAAGAATAGAATTAGTTGTAAGTGGAAAAAAAGAAATAGTTGAGATAATAGTAAAATCAATAATTAGTAATGGGTTAATTAGTGTTAATGGTATTAATTTTAATTTGGTAGATGTAATCAAAGAAAAAGAAATAAAATTTTATAACAAGGTAATGTATAGGGCAATATCTCCTATAGTGTCATCTAAATATAATGGTAGTAATGTAGAATATTTAAAATACTTAGATCAACGATATTATGAAGGTATAATTAATAATTTAAAACGAAAATACGAACAATTACACGGAAAACCATATGAAAAAGAAATATATTTTAATCCAAGTTGTATAGAAGACATTTTACAAGTTAAATCAAAATGTATAGGTAAGATTAAAGGAAATGGGTATATAAAAGGCTATGGAAAATTTAACTTCTGGTTTGTAGCAGATAAAGAAATTCAAGAAATTGCATATTACTTAGGATTTGGTCAGAACAATACATTGGGTGCTGGATATGTCGAGCAAATGGCATATATAAAGGGGTGATGATATGGAAAGAACTTATAATACATTTATAGATAATGGATTATTTGTAGCAGCTTATTATCTTGATAAACCAATAGAAGATATTACAACTCAAGATTTAAATGATAATATTGATATGTTTGTAGGATTAATGATGAATTATATTAATTCTGAAAAACTTAAACAAGTAGTAAGTACAGGATTTAATAACTCGCCGTTGGCAAATCCGTCTATAAAAGATAAAAAATCAGCATCAACTAATTTATTAAAAACTTTACTTGAATTCAATACAGAAAAAGGCGATGTATGTATGTTTTGTGGAAAACCACATGTAAATATTGATTTAATGAAATATTCTACATTCTCATCCTCAATTAACCCTTTAATATCAGCCAATACATTTTATAACTTTGCAAACAACTTAAAAATAGTAAATGTATGTCCAATGTGTCAGTATTTAATGCTACTAAGTATGTTTAACACAAAAAAATATGGTCATAATGTCTTAATATGCTCAGACAACGATGAATTTATGTATGATTATACAAAAGAAACACAAATACAAAATGCTGCGAATATGATATCAAACACTAAGAAAGATAAAGAAAATTTATTAGATTTTGTATTAAATTTATTTGATGAGGACTTTGGACAAAAAGAGATTTATAATTGTAATTATATAGAAATTATAAAATATAATAACTGTAAACAAATTATAATAGAAGAATATTCTTTAAATAAAAAGTATATTAATCTAATCAAAATCATTCAGGAAGAAGGATTATTCAACGAGTTCAAATCATTAAAATTAGTAAATTCAATAATCAAGCAAAATCTGAGCAATGTTTATCTGAATTATTTAATAGATTTTAAAGAAGAAAAATACAGATGTAGTAAAGAATTGTTTAATATAATACATGAGGAGATGTGTAAATTGAATAAAGATACTTTAGAATTAATAAAAAATGTTTGTAAAAAGATACTAACCTTTAATACAAAGGATAGTATTAGGCAATTAAAAGATGTAAAAACATTAAATAATTACCAAAGCTTATTAATAAAATGGCAAGAAGGATATATGGAAGTAAATGAAACACCATTGTTTTCTTTAGAAGATTTTGACAAACTAACTAATTATATAAAATATAAACAAATAATAAATTACATGATATGTGAATTGATAATAAATAAAAACGAGGGAGTGTAAAATTATGAGATTATTAAATTTAGGTTATATGGTGGAAATAGTAAATGGTAGATTAAATGGAAGTGCTGAACAAGTAGAATTAAATCCCAGAAAAGACGGAAATGTTACTTATGTTAAAAAGATAAATGGAAAAGGAACTGTGTCGGCACCTTGTCAAAAATATAACATACAAAGATACATGAAAGAACAAGGGTATCAAATGAGTAAAAAAATAAAAGATGGAAAGCAAATAATATCAAGTGCTGATCCTATAAACTTTGTTAATGAAGATATATTTGGATTTATGAAAGCAGATAAAACAATTACTAAAAAGAGAAAATCAAGATGGTTAATGAGTCATTTAACACAAGTGGATAATTCAAGAATTAATACAGAATGGAACGTATGCAAAGCTGATAATGGAGAAAATATGCCTTATAATATAGAAACTTATTCAGGATTGTTTGCTGGGATATCCAATATTAACATAGATGAAATATCAAAATTCAATGTTAGTGATACAGATGAATATAAAGATTATTCAACAAAAGACAAGATAAAAGAAGAATCTTTGCAAGTCTCTAAGGAGGAAAAATATAATAAAATAAAGACTGCACTTGAAGGATTAAGATATTTAAGTATTGAAGGAAATCAAAATAATTATCTAACAGATACATCGCCAAAAGTTGTAATTATGGGAGAATATAAATTTGGAAATGCAATATTCCAAGGGGTTTTAAATAGAGACGGTATTAATATAGAAGCATTAAAAGAAACTATTGAAGACAATGATAGATTTAGAATAAGCGATATATGGATAGGGGTTAGTAGTAGAGTTTATAACGAAAACATAAAACAGTTGAAAAATAAATTAATTGATGAATTTAAAGATTATGATTTTATTCATGTAGGTACTGTGGGAAATGCTTTTAATAATTACTTAAGTTATTTAGAAGAAACTATGTAAATATTGCAGTAAACCTAAAATTTAATATATGTTTATTGAGATTAGATGAATCAATGATTTGAATGGGATTTTATTTATAAATATAGAATACTACTGAAGGTTTACTGCAATTTAGATAATTTTGAGTTTTATAAAATGGCTCTATAAGGGGTTTGAGGGGTTTCAAAAACTAGGGTTAATGATTTATTATATTAATTATAAATAATGAGGAATATGAGGACTTTGTATTTGATAAAGAGTTAATGATTTATTATATTAATTATAAATTGTCTTTAGGTAATGCTGACAAGAAAACACTTACAGGTTAATGATTTATTATATTAATTTTAAAGTATCTAACTAGGTTTAAGGATATGTGTGAAGAAGACGTTAATTGTGATTATATTAATTATAAATAAATCAAAAAAGCTATGTTGAAATATATACCATATATGTTAATGCTTAATTATATTAATTATAAAAAATGTATTTGTATAAGCGTGTGCTTCCACTTGTTTTGTTAATAATTTATTATATTAATTTAAAATTAACTATTGCAAAACAAAGAATCAGTTTCATTTCCAAGTTAATAATATATTATATTAATTTTAAATTCTGTTGCTTGATGCGCAGATGTTATAGCAAATACAGTTAATATTAATATAATATTAATTATAAAAATCGAAGAGTAATACAAAACCTTAGAAGATAAGATTGTTAATTAGATTATATTAATTAAAAATTAAATAAAAAGGAAGTGAATAAAGTGAATCTTAATAAATATATTGCAAAAACAGATAATACAACATTAGAAGATCATAATAGTGATTTATTAAATATATTAAATCAAGTCAAAAACATATATAATATAAATGATAACCTAATTGACTCTTTAGATAAAGTGATAAAAACCCATGATATAGGAAAGATTTATACGATGACTAACGATAAAATATACCAGCTTAGACATGAATTTATAGGATCTAGTAGTAATGAATTAAATTTTCAAGAAAGATTGGCAATATTATTACATCATAAAAGTTTAAAAGGGATTAGAGAAAGATTAAGAACTGATAAGAAAGAGTATTTTAAAGCAAAAGAATTTGTTGAAAAAGAGTTGGATATTGAGTTAGATGATATGTATGAATGGATACGCAAGAATAATATATTATTTAAAATTGGCGATAGTAATTTAGAATTATTACATGACTTTAATTTATTGTTTCTAAAAGGATATTTAAACTATTGTGACCATTTAGCATCAGCAGGAGTAAAGAATTTAGATACTAATATGAACACATATAATACATTTCAAAAAGCTTTTAATAATAATTTTAATTCAATACAAAAGGAGGTTTTAAAGTTAGAAAAAGAAGATATTATTATTCAAGCTCCTACCGGTTTTGGGAAGTCTGCTACAGCAATGTTATGGTCTCATAAGCAGCAAAACAAGGATTTAAGTAAAAGAATATTTTATATCCTGCCTTATACAACAAGTATTAATTCTTTATACAAACAATTCAAAAACGACTTTCAATTATCTACTGGTATGCTACATAGTAAAGCCGAATATTTTTTATCAAAAGAATTGGAAGAATATAAAAGTGAATATCAGTTATTCAAAAAGAGTGTAAAACAAATAACTATATGCACAATATTTCAATTAATTAAAGCATTCTTTGGATGCAAAAATTTTGAAATGACATTATCACAAATGAAAAATTCTATTTTTATTATAGATGAAGTTCATTGTTTTGATATTAGAGAATTTTGCTTTATTGTTGAAATGCTGAAATATTTAAAAGAAAATTTTAATATAAGTATTTGTATTATGAGTGCAAGCATTCCTTCTTGCATGTTAAATTTAATAAAAGATAGATTAAATATTAAAACAGTAATTAATCCTTTTGAAGATAAAAGTAAATCAAATTTAGAAAAACTAAAACCTAGACATAAATTATTTTTACATGACGAATACATATATGATTACATAGATAATATTAAGATACAAATAAAAGAAGGTAAAAAAGTATTAATATGTGTAAATAAAATTGACAAAGCACAAAAGATATATGAAGAACTTAAAAAATTCAATCCAAGATTAATTCATGGTAGATTTAATATGAGAGACAGGGAAAAGATAGAACAAGGTTTAGATGATTGTAAAATACTAATTGGAACTCAGGCTATAGAGGTATCATTGGATATAGATTATGATATAATGTTTACCGAGATTGCTCCGTACGATGCTTTATTACAGAGATTTGGAAGAATTAATAGAAAAGGAATAAAAGGAGTTTCGGAAATACATATTTTTGAAGAAGAAAATGGTTTTTATGATAAGTTAATAATAAATAATACTAGAGAAGTCATAAGGGAGATTATTTTAAAAGATGATAGAATTGTTTATGAGGATAAAGCAAATTACTATTTAGACAAAGTATATACATATATAGATATGGAGCAATACATAAAATATCAAAAAATAATATGGATATTATTTAATAATTGGAAAGTAGGTTATACGGATAATATATCTGATGAAGAATTAATAAATAGTACATACGAATCAGTTTTGCCAATAGTTCTATTTGATGAATACAATACATATATTAAAAACAAACAATATTTAAAAGCCAATAGCTTATTTGTTAGTATACCAAAGCGTAAAATAAATAAAAAGAATAGTACAATACATAATGATATTACAATAATTAAATATAAATACAATGATATGGGACTGATTTATGAAATATTATAGGGAGGTGATAAAAATGAATTTATACAGTGGTGAAAACAAGAGTAAAACGGAGTAAACAAGAGGTAAATGGAGTTTAAAAGTTGATAAAACAGATATTTTATTAGGTATAAAAATTAGTATATTTTAAAAACAAATAATAAACAAAAAGGGGTAATGGTGTGATAGATAATTTTATTAATAAAACATACTGTATGGATAATTTAGAATTAATGAAACAAATTGATGATAATTCAATTGACTTGATATACTCAGATATTTTATATGGTACAGGTAAAAAATTTAAAGATTATCAGGATTTGAAGCCAGATAGAAAAGTAATAGAAGAATTTTATATACCCAGAATTAAAGAAATGCAAAGAATTTTAAAGGATACTGGTAGTATATATTTACAAATGGATTATAGAATAGTTCACTGGATAAGACAAATAATGGATGATGTGTTTGGATATGAAAATTTTCAAAACGAGATTATATGGAATTATTCTACTGGTGGTGCTACATCAGAAAGATATGCAAATAAGCATGATAATATTTTATTCTATTCAAAAAGCAGTAATTATAAATTCTATGCTGAAAGAATTAAAGAAAAAAGAACAGAAAAGTCCTTAAAAAGAGCTAAGAATCCTAATGGAGCTAGGATCACACAGGATAATGAATATAAATTACCTACAGATGTATGGCAAATATCAGCTTTGAATCCTATGTCAAAAGAAAGAATAGGATACGATACTCAAAAACCTTTAGAACTTATGGAAAAAATAATCAAGGCTAGTTCTAATGAGGGCAACATAATAGCAGATTTCTTTATGGGTAGTGGAAGTTTTCTTGTAAAGGCAAAGGAATTAAATAGAAAATATGTAGGATGCGATATTAATACTAGAGCGGTGGAATTAACAAATGAAAGATTGAAACAAATACATAATTTAAAAACAAATAATAAAAATAAGGAGTGAAAATTAAAATGTTAGGATTAGTTATAATGGCTATAATTTTATCACACTTGTATGCTTTAGCACTGGTTAAAGCAGCTAGTAAAGCAGACGAACAACTCAGTAATTCTCAGGAAGGTAATGATGATTAATGAACTAAAAAAGCAAGAGAGCGAGTTAAAGAAAGAACTAGAAACACTTAAGAAACATAGCAATGCAATACATATGAAGTTAATAAGGCTTGAGAAGTGGATGCTTAAGAATGGTTATGAGAGACCTTTTTCTGGAGATTCCGATTTGAATATCATCAAATATCATAAGTTGGTTGAAGAACTTTCTCATACTGATGTTGAGATCAATGATGTTAAATTAGAACTTAAAGAGCTAAAATACGATCTATTTTACTTAGAGACTGGCTTCCTAATTTCTGCTTACAAGGGTTATCAATTTAAGGTAAGGCTGATTGATAATACCAATAAAAACATAGAAGAAATATATTGTAATAAGTATGATACATATTTAGGTCATGAAAATATGGTAATTGTTTATGAATTAATTAGGGGCATTGGACAGTTGCCATATGAAAAGATAGTACATATTAAGGAGGATTAATTTGGATATAAAAGTAAAAGACAATGAGTGTTGGGGAACGGTATATGTAGTTTTATTTAAAATTGACGGAATAGATAGTGTAAGAGTTTTTACTACAATTGATAAAGCACAGAAATTTTGTATGACTATAAATGGATATAAAACTATGTTTGCTGAAACATTAGATAGAAATGAATAATGAAATAGATTTCTTTTTACTTATATTCTTCTTATGGCTTCTTACAAAAATATAATAAGGAGAATATAAAGTTACAATAAATGGTTAATTTTAATGTGAAAATATATTGAAAGGATTTGATTAATATGAATTATAAAGATTTTAAATCGTTACCAAAAGAATATCAAGAGCATTATATAAAAGAAATATTGCCTATTATAAATGTTATAAATAAAAACATGTTAAGTATAAATGAGGTATATGTTATGTTAGAAATATTAACACCAATTATAGCACACCGATGTTTATTAGGTGATAGGCTGAAGGATTTTTTAGATCAACGATTAGGCAGATATTATAGAGAACAATATCTTAATATTAATGATTATAAATAAATGTTGAATTTTAAAGGAGAAACATAATGTGTAAATATTGTAGTGATTATACTCAAAAGGTAAAAGAAATGAACAATAAAGATGCTTGGTTTAGTTTATTTGAACACTATATGGAGGTTGTTGATTATAGAGAAGATGGGAATATTTTTTCTTTTAAAATCAAATATTGTCCTATGTGTGGTAGAAATCTTGGCGATGGTAAATAATATTAGACTTTAAAACTGAAATTTTATTAGAATAAAATAAAAACAAATAAAGCAAAAATAAATATTGACGTTGGAATAGAATGGTAGTAAAATTAAATCATAGAAATAATTTAGGAGGCGTATAAATGATTAAATTAATAAATCATAACGATTTAGATGCAGTAGGATGTGCAGTTTTAAGTAAAATAGCTTATGGTGATAAGAATGTAGATATTTCTTATTGTGGGTACGACAATGTTAATGAAACTGTAATAGAGGTAATAAATAATCACGAGCAATACGATAAGATATTTATCACAGATATTTCAGTAAATGAAGAAGTTGCAGCAAAATTAGATACGATTAAAGAAAAAGTAGTTTTATTAGATCATCATTCAACTGCATTGGAATTAAATAAATATAGTTGGGCTAAAGTAATAATAGAAGAACATGGAGAAAAAACAAGTGGAACTAGAATGTTTTATGACTATTTAGAAGAAGCACTAAGCACATCGAAAAATTATTTATGGAGATGGGATAGGTTACAAAGTTTATTTTATTTTGTAGAAAATATAAAAAGGTATGATACATGGTTGTGGTCTACAAAATATAATGACGCAACACCTAAAAAGATAAATGATTTATTATATCTATATGGAAGAGAAAGATTTATAGAAGATACATTGAATAAATTCCAAGTATACAAAGAGTTTAATTTTTCAGATACAGACGAATTGCTATTAGAATTGGAACAAAAAAAGAAAAATAAGTATATTGAAAGAAAGAATGAACAAATTATAGTAGCACAAATACAAGATTGTAAAGCAGGTATAGTATTTGCAGAACAATATATTTCAGAACTAGGTAATGAATTAGCTAAAAAACATGAGGAATTAGATTTTATAGTTATAATAAGTGATAAAACTATTAGTTATAGAGGGATCAAGGATAATGTAAATCTAAGTGAAATTGCAAGGATTTATGGAGGCGGAGGACATCCAAAAGCTAGTGGAAGTCAAATAAGTGCTGAACAAAGACAAAGATATATAGATATTTTATTTAAATAACGAATGATTGTAGTTTATAACTTGCAATAGTAATTATAATAATAATAGAATTAATTTAACAAATTGCAAGTTATAAACTCAATAATTTTAATCCTTGGGAGTATAAAATAAAAATAAATAATTTATAAAATAAGTATTGACAATGATTGGAAAGTGGTGTAAAATTAAATCATAGAAGATAATTAATTTTAAAAGGAGCTGTAGAAATGAGAGAAAGGAAGTATGAAAACTACGAACTCATGATAACATTTTTAAATGGAGATACAGAAAAAATAAAATTAAATGGTGTCAATACTAATAACTATAAAGAAGTTCTAGAGGTTTATAAAAACATAAAAGAACAATATCAGGATCAAAGTGTAACAATTAGTTTCACAGGAATTTCGAGTAATGGAGAAATAGGAATATTATTTACCAAGAAAATAGTAAGTAAAGAAACTAAACAAAAAGAATATGCAGACAAAGTCGCTAATACAAGTGTAGATGACATGTTAGGGAATCTAAAAGACGATATAAAACTTATAATTGACAAATACAATAGGCGCTGCGAACAATATTCTATATTAGATAAGAGTGAAAATATTCAATTGCATAAAATAGAGAGCTTTAATGAAATTAAATGGGATTCAAAAGAAGCAGAAACACTTGAGAAAATAAAGATATTTGATACTATTCAAGAAATTACACGCAAAAGAAGAGTAGTGAAAAGAGATATTGCAGCAATACAAAAGATAAAAACAATAATTAAATTAGATGAAGTTTACAAAAGTTTAGATAAAATAAAAACAAACAACGATAAAAAATATACATACTTAAGCGATGAAAAAGTAGAAGAATTTAAGATAATGAAAGAAGTTACTTATAAGAATTTTAAAGAAAGAGTAAAGTTAATCGGTGAATTAAGTAAGGAATTTGACAAAGTGTATTTTGATGATCATTCCATGAAAATCACCTGTTACAATCGGGCAGTTTAATTATTAAAAAAGGTATATAAAATAAAAACAAATAAATATATGTAACAATATCAAATCAACAGCATATTATAAATTATGAAGAATAAATAAATTCAAAGGAGTGTTAAATAATGAGTAAAAATTTATTAAACAATACTGACGAATTTAGAAGTGACATAAGTAAATATCTAAATGCAAAGGAAAAGCTAGATATAGTATTTGACAGAGTTAGAAAATATGGTGCTTTATATCTATATAATACAAAGACAACAGGAGCATTAGAAATAGACTTCAACGATGTATTTACTTCATGTTTGGAAACCTGCTTAAAGTTTGAAAGAACCACAAAAGATAAAAATATAAGTAGAGATCATTGCATATTTTATATTGAAGCAGACGGTAAGATATATAGAGGGCTTATTACTGATAGTGGTTATAGGGAATTAAGATTAGATAGGGACTGGGGTGCAATAATAGAAGTTCTACCTAGAATAGAGGTAATAGGATTTCTTGATTACCAAATTGAGAGACTAGGTGGTGAAATATGATGGAGATAATAAAAATAACAAAGAAGGTATATAGAGAGTATCGTTCATTTGTTCGTGGCAATTCAGAAGATGGATACATGAAAACAAGAAAGAAATTAACTAGGAATTGGGAATTAGGTGAATTTTTAAATGAGAACGAAGAATATGAATGGAAAAATTTCGGTAATTTGCTTATGTGCAGGCATAAAGAAACTAATAGAATAGTTAATATTTTAAATGATAGAGTTCATTTGTGTAATTTTCAAGTGGATGAGGTTTATAAAAAGTTGCTCGAAGAAAAGTTGTGTATATGGTAAATACATAAGAATAGAGACAAAGTAAAATAAATAAAGACTAGGAGTTGTGAAGTTTACACTCCTAGTCAGAACAAATAAGAATAAAGGTAATGAAAATAATGTTTTATTGGGAGGATGGGAATGGATAAAATTCAAAGAATTAAAGAATTAGTAAAAACATTAAATAACGCTTCAGAATTATATTACAATGGTAAGAAATCTAATTTAACAGATAAACAATGGGATAATTATTTTGATGAATTAAAAATATTAGAAAAGGAAATAGGAATTATATATTCTAATTCTCCAACTGAGAATGTAGGCTATACAGTATTGGACGGTTTAGAAAAAGTAGCACACGATAAAAAGATGGACTCTTTAGATAAGACAAAAGATATTGCAGAATTAAAGAAATTTTTAGGAGATAAAACTGGTGTTTTAGCATGGAAAGAAGATGGTTTAACTATTGTTTTATATTACAATAATGGAAAATTGATAGATGCTATAACAAGAGGAAATGGAGATATTGGTAGCAGAATACTTCATAATGCCAAAGTATTTAAAAATATTCCTCAAACAATAAGTTATAAAGGTAAATTAGTTGTAAGAGGCGAAGGCTTAATAAGTAAAGAAGATTTTGAACAAATAAATATTAGGGGTGAATATGCTAATCCTAGAAATTTAGCCAGTGGATCTATAATGCAGTTAGATAATAAAATAGCGAAACAAAGACATTTACAATTCAAGGCTTTTAATATAGCTGAATGTGACAAGGAATTTGAATTATATTCAGACCAATTAAAGTGGTTAAAATCAATAGGATTTGATATAGTAGAGCATTTAATTGTTGATAAAAACAATTTAGAAGAATGTATTAAGGTATTTAGTAATAGTATTAATAAATATAAATTTGCTACCGATGGTTTAGTATTATCTTTTAACGATATACAATACAGAGATAGTTTAGGAAGCACAGGACATCATTCATTAGGATGGATTGCTTTTAAATGGCAAGATACAACGGAGGAAACTATTTTAAGAAATATTGAATGGACAATAGGACGTACAGGAGTTTTAACACCTACTGCAATATTTGATACAGTTAATTTAGAAGGTACGGATGTATCGAGAGCCAGTTTACACAATGTAAGTATATTAAAAGGCTTAGAGTTGGGTATAGGAGATTCCATAACTGTCTATAAGGCAAATATGATCATACCGCAGCTAGATGATAATTTAACTAGAAGCAACACTTACAAAATCCCAAAACATTGTCCAGTTTGTAATGGAGAAGCAAGTGTTTTAAAAACAGATAATGCAGAATTTTTAATGTGTGATAATCCTAATTGCAGTGCTAAATTAGTTCAAAAAATCAAACATTTTGTTAGTAGAAACGCTATAAATATTGAAGGGTTATCTGAAAAAACAATAGAAAAATTTATTGAAAAAGGATTTATCAATGATATTGTAGATATTTATAAATTAGATAAATATAAAAAAGAAATTGTCAGTATGTCGGGTTTTGGTTTAAAAAGCTATAATAATTTAATTAAAGCTATAGAAAAGTCCAAAATATGCAAATTGCCTAATTTAATATTTGGGTTGGGAGTAAATTTAGTTGGATTAGAAACAGCTAAACTATTAGTTAAAGCTTGTAACAATGATATAAACAATATATTTAAAGCAGATAAATTATTCTTAAGACAAATAGATGGCATAGGTGAGGTAGTTTCAAGAGAAATTTATAAGTATTTTGGGGATGAAGTTAACAGAAAGATGATTAATGAATTAATACAATATGTGGAGTTTGAACAAGAAGAAAAAGCAAATGCAAGTAATTCATTAGAAGGTAAGATATTTGTCGTTACAGGTGATGTTCATATATTCAAGAATAGAAATGAATTAAAGACTAAGATAGAGTCGTGCTTAGGTAAGGTTGCAGGAAGTGTTAGTAGCAAGACAAATTTCTTAATCAATAATGATAGTTTAAGTGGATCAAGTAAAAATAAAAAGGCAAAAGAATTGGGCGTTAAAATAATTACTGAGGAACAATTTTTAGATATGATAGGAGAATAGATATGAAAAATGATTATTTAGATATTGTTAACAAAATTCTAAAAGATAGAAGTGATAATACTACTATTGATTTCAAAAGAGGTAGAGTATATGGAGCAAACAATAAAGCTGAAGAAGATGTTATATTGTACTGTATTGAAAAAGAATTTGAAGGAATATACGAACTGTTTAAGAAGTCTAATTATTGGAATAACAAATTATAAAAAATAATAAACAAAAGATAAAATTATTGCAAGATTGCATTTAAAACTTGCAAAATAGTGTAAATAATCAATAAAACAAACGATAAATTGCAAGAAATACACTGTTAACTTGCACAAAATCGTGTTAAAATGATTGTTTTATTGGGATAATTGCAAAACAAATAATTAATAAATAAAAAGGAGTGAGATGATGACTAATTGTTGGTTTTGTGGAAGTAGAATGTTTTGGCAATCAGATTTTAATTATGATGAAGTGTATGGCGAAGGCGAGGGAGTAGTTTCTATGCTAACTTGTAGCAATGAAGATTGCAAAGCTGAAGCAGAATTTAGTTTGAGAACAGATAAAGAGGATGATTTAAAATGAGAAGAATAATTGTTAGATTTAGAAATAACGAAGATTTAGATGCATTAGGAGGCAAATTAGGACTTCAATTAAATACTCTTACAAAAGAAGTAAATATGACAACAAAAACAATTAAACTTAAAAAAGCTACTGAGAAAAAAGGTATGAGAAAAACTGACTGGAAAAATGAATGGATGAGTATGCCAGAGTTCAATGTAGATTTTGCAAATGAAGTATATGCAAAGATAGATTTTTATTTTGAAACAAGTTGCGATAGTAAAATAATAGGAGAAGCATTTGAACAAAATATATCAGATAAAACTACTAGTATATGGTACCCTAAGTTAGAATTTGGTTTACATAGAACTTTAAGAGTGATAGGTGGTGAAAACCCAAAATATCCAGTATATGTTGTTAGTAAAAATAGGTGTACATATAAAACTTGGCACACATCATTTAGATTAACTCAAATGAATGTTAAGCATTATTTAGTAGTAGAACCACAAGAATACGATACGTATTGTGAAACTTTCAATAACACTTATGTAGAAGTCATTAAAATGGATATGTCATATAAAGATACTTATAATTGTTTTAGTGATTTAGGTAATACTAACTCTACTGGTGCAGGAGCAGTAAGAAATTTTTGTTGGGAACATTCAATGAAAAATGGATTTAAATGGCATTGGGTTATGGATGATAATATAGATGGATTTAATAGATTTTGGAGGGGACATAGGTTACTTTGTAGAACTGGTGAGGTTTTTAGAAGTTGCGAAAGATTTGTCGAAAGATATGATAATATAGGTATAGCTGGATTAAATTATTCTAAATTTTGCAAGGATGGAGATAGAGTACCACCATATGTTTTAAATACTCGAATATACTCCATGTTATTAATAAAAAATGACATACCTTATAGATGGCGAGGAAGATATAATGAGGATACAGATTTAAGCTTGAGAGTATTAAAAGATGGATTATGCACAGTTCAGTTTAATCTATTTTTAGGTGAAAAGATTACTACTCAAAAGAAGATTGGAGGAAATACAGAGGAATTTTATGCCAAAGAAGGCACTATTCCAAAATCACAAATGTTAGTTGATATGCATCCAGATGTTACTAAATTGGTTTATAAATTTAATAGATGGCATCATCAAGTAGATTATAGTGGATTTACTCAAAAACTTAAATTAAAAGATAAAATAAATATAGAACATATAAATAACGAATTTGACATGAAGATAATTAGAATACCTAGAGAAATTTGCAATACAGAATTTGACACTAGAGAATATTTAGAGAAAAATTTCAATACGGAAGAAAATAGAGTAGATAATACAAATTTATACATATAATAATTTATGAATACATATTAACTTGTGATTTTGTATACAATATAATTAGCAATATAAACATATTTAAAAAGATGATGATATATGTTAAAATTAAAAATACAACGTAAGAATAAATTGAAAATAAATAAAAGTTGATTTTAATTTATAATAGGTTTATAATTAAATTACAAAAAACAAGGAGTGATAATTATGAAACAATTAACATTGAAACAGATATTAAAAAGAATCGAAATTCAAAAAGGCATTCAAAATAATTTATTTAAGCATTATTGTAATAAAGATATGTTTTCTATTGCTATTAAAAAAACATTGCTTGCAGAAAAAGATAATGTTATTTCAGTTGAATTATATAACAATAGTCTACAATTTGAAAATACACTGCATGCAGATAAAACTAAAAATATATATTTATTAGAAAGTAGATTATTTGATAATAAAAGCAATGGCATGTTAAGTGCTTATTTAGAGATACTTGATTGTGACGGCAATATTATTCAAACAAGTGAATATATAAATGATGTTTGGGATTATGCTAATTGGGAAATAATTTAAATAGGAGGTCATGATTGTGGATAAGGACATCAAAAAATTAGATCGATGGAAAATATTTAATGGTGGTAAAGAGTTGGAAATAAAAGTCGATGGGATTAAATGCGTTATTCTTGAAGACTTATTGGATGAGCAAGTAGAAATATTTAAGAATACTGATAAACATTTATTAAATATTAACATTGACACTCAAAAATATCATTCTGATAAAAGACGTTTAAAATTTGTTGAGAAATGTAAAAATTCTAAATTAAAATGGAATTGCGTTCAATATGGATATTTTGTACTAGTGAACAGCGATAAAATTATAGAGGAGATTAATATTGATGTTGAAGGTTTAGGTTGGTCAGAAACAGAAGATATTATGGTGAATTTAGAAAATAATAAAGAAGAAATAGAGTTTGTTCAAAAAATTTTAAAGAGTATAGAAATTTAGTAATTTTTTATTCTAGCGTGTTTATAATAAATTCATAACAAATTAACACGCTAGAATAAAATTACAAACAATTATATAAAACAAACGTTGAAATTTTCATCTGTTTACATAATAATAAAAATTTTAATATAAAATATGGAGGATAACCCCGAATGGACTATATTGTTTATCATGGTTCTGTAAAATCTTTTAATTACTTTGACGTTAATAAAATAAATAAAAATGAAACAGACGCCCTATATAATGGCTTTTGGTTTTCAAGTAAAGAAGATACTTCTCCTGCATGGGTTGATTCTAATTATATTAAAAAATGCAAAGTTACTATAAACAATCCTGCTTCTCATAGTGTTATAAAAGAATTATATAATCAGTTATATGATAAAGGCGTAGATATATCAGCAACCAAAGTAAGAAACGAATTAATAAAAATGGGCTATGATGGTGTAATACACGAAAGTATTCCAAATATAAATGAGGAATGTTTGTATAAAAATGGAGAATATGAATATACAACTGAAAGAGGAGTTGGATATAAATTAATTGTTAATACTAAAAATAATGAATTAGACTTATATAAGCACAATGGAGTATATATAATCAGTTATTATGATTTAAAAGATTTTTTAAGTAGCAGGACATTGATAATAGTCGCATTTAATAATGAACAAATAGAAATATTAGAAGAAAAGATGGTAAATTATAAATAGAAGACAAAATATGAAAGGTACAAAAGCAAACTTGCATAATTATCATTATAAACATACGAAATTATATAAATTATGCAAGTTTTAATATTAAATATTTCATAAATTTACAATAAATTCAAATTTTTATTATAAAATTTAAAATAAATAATAGAGGTGTGTATAAATGTCGACAATAATTATTCTAATAATATTATTAATAATGCTTATACCGTCTACAAAAATAACAATAGAAAATAAATTATTTTTGTATGAGTATAGAGCAGATAGGTTTTATAAAAAGCATAGACAATTATTCAATTATATTAGATTCCATTGGTGGTATTTAGATGAACATATGTTATTACACTTTTACAAAGGCGGTTATATTAATAGAAAACAGTATGATAAACTTTGTAAATCCAAGAAACTATGGAATTATGAAACAAATAGATAATTAAAAATTAGTTTAATTGATACTATGAATATATTGTTAGTTAAAATTAAGGAGGTATTTCTATGGAAAGTGGCTGGGTAATAAATTTTAAAAATGGTAACAAAGTAATTCTTTCAGAAAGTGCTTATAAAAAATATGAAAAAGAAACACCAAAAGAAGATGTTAGAACTGAAGAGCATTGGTTTATTTTAGATAAAGCCATTGAATCGAATCCTGATGTTGACTTTATAGAATAATTCAGACTTCAAAAAGGAGTTTAGAAATGGATTTAAATAAGTTTGAAACAAAATTAAATACAGATAAACTAACCAAAGACGATATAAGAAATTTGTTAGATTATACGTTTAAATTAAAAGAAGAAAATGAAGAAATGGTAGAATTATTAATTAATAAAGGCGTTATCAAAGTAAAAAGTTGATTCGCATTGACTCCTTTATCAAAATACCAATATAGCAAACCGATCTCATAGCCATTTCTTAATAAAGGAGTCTTAATATTAAAAAACTTTGGGAACTGTAAACTATAAGAGTTATATATAATTACTCTTACAATAATATCTTAACCTTTCTACTTGGCAATATGCACAATTATATAAATATATTTTTTAATTTAAATGAAAAGTTAGCATATTTAATAAAAATAAATAATAATTATATAAGGAGAGAAAGGAAATGTTAGTAAAAAAGATAAAAAGGTTATTAATAAAAATGGCTTTAATATTTACTTTGACAGCATCGATATTAATTCCAAACTTAACAACACACAAGACGTATGCAAATACATATAATAATAAATATACCATTGTAGTAGATGTTTCACACAGGGATACAATTTATGACAGAGGAGCAAGTGCATATGGAGTGTATGAGAGTGATATATCACTATCTGTTAGTCAAATAGTTAAAAATAAATTAGAAGCAAAAGGATATAGAGTGGTTTTTACAAGACAAAATGATAATGATATAAAGAGCTTAAAAGATAGGGTTAATATAGCTAACTCTATTAATCCTGAATTATATTTATCTATACATGCCAATAGTAGTGAAAGAGTTGCTACAGGCACAGAAACTATTATAGATACTGTTGGAGGTAGAGCTGAGAAAGTAGCCAAAGAAATTCAAAAAGAAATATGCAGCAATCTTAATATGGAAGATAGAGGAGTCATACATAGAAACTTATATACTCGTAATATAAAGGCTTCGACAGTTTTAGTGGAACTTGGGTTTATTAATAATAAAGAAGATTTATCTAAAATGTTAGAACAACAAGATACATATGCTGACTGCTTAGTTAATGCTATAGATAATGTAATACATAATTAAAATATAATAAAAATAAATAATTAAAAAATACATATTGACATCACTGGAGCTACATGGTAATATTAAATTGCAATATAAATTAAAAATAAATAATAAGACCTTAAAAGAGGTGAAAATCAAATGTTATATAAAAAGTTAAAGAAAATAATTCTTATGGCACTATTAGTAACCACTGTAACGATAGGAGCATTATCATTAATTAAAAATACATATAGACCACCAATATTTAATCAAATATCATCTTTGCAGCAACAAAAAGTTACTAAACATGTAGATTATAACAAAGTAATAATAGATAAATTACAAAGCACTTGCAAACTTCAAGTATTAGATATTAGTCTAAACGAAACTATTACAGTTAAAAAAGGATTTCAAAACTTCATGTTAAAGAATAATAAGCAAATAAAGATAAAAGGTATAGGTCATTACATACTTGATTTAGATAAAATAACAAAAGACAATATTGTAGTAAATAACAACACGAAAGAAATAACTATATATTCAGCTTTGCCTAGTTGTAGTGTGGAGTTGCTAGAGAATGAAAATGAATATGCTAATGAAAACGGATTATTAATATTTGTAGATCAGGAAATAACTCCTGAAGAATCCAATGGAATAAATACAGAAATTAAAAATAGAATGGTAAAAACTATGCAAGATGGTGAATATATGGGCATAGCAAAGGATAAAGCTAATGAAGGTTTAAATAAATTATTAAATGGAATCACTAGTGAAGATTATAAGGTAAGAATAGTTTTTGTTGGTTAATACATATAGAAATTTATAGGAGGTGAATAATGATGTTAGCAGAACTTTCAGTGAGTGTAAATGACTTAGCTTTAATAGAACAAGAGTTAAATAAACATGGTATAAGTATTTTAGATGAAAATAACAATGTTAGAACGGTTGAAGAGATATTAAATGACGTTGCAAAGGATTGGAAGTAAATAATAAATTAATTGAAAAAATAATTATAAAATATAAATAAATAATATTGACAATATAAACCAAGTGTGATAATATTAGAGTATAAGATATAGAAAGAGAGGTGAGTAAATGGAAAAGATTAAAAGAGTTTTAAAGGTGCTAGGATATGTAATCGGAGGATTAATATGTTCGGCATTAATTGTAGGCATAGCAACATTAATTATATTGGGAATTACACTCCTAATAGGATGGTTAATGAGCTTTCAATCAATAGCATTGATAACTCAATGGATAATGAATATAATTGTTGGATTGTTACTGTTTATTACGGGAGTTGCGATGTTTGTAGAAATTGTAGAATGGACTAAAAGTAAGATAAATAAATAGTTATAAAAGTTATCTTTCATTAGGAATATAATTATAAAATAAATAATATAATTAAATATAGCAAAGAAATGAGGTGGTGCAAATAAGTGAGCTAGATAAGATAGGCAGGATAGATAAAAAGTTAATACCAAAAGATTTTAGTTTAAGCTCATTGAGAAACTGTAACGTATGTGGCGACAAACAAGATCAACTATTTCTGATAAAAGAATTAGATGAATTTGGTGAAGTAAAAAATAAGATTTGGGTTTGTGAGAATTGTTATGAAGGTTACAATACCAATAGCAATAAAATATAAAAAATTAAAGGAGAGATGTATAAATGAACGCTTATGAAGGTATGATGAGAATTATTAAAATTGATGGGGAAATGCAAGGTTTAGGAAATCAATTAAGTAAGGCAACAAACATAACAGAAAAGGAAATGCTAAATAAAAGAATCAACGCATTAGACATTGAATTTATAACATTAAAACATTCACTTGAATTAACCGATTTAAAATTAGTAGATTATAATAAAATAGTTGGAGGTAAATAATATGGAAATTCAAGAAAGAGTATTTTATCAAGTATTTACAAATGCCTATGGGAGCATAAAAAATATAACAAATAAACTTGATTATTTTAAAGAAATTGGGTATAGCGGACTATGGTTAACTCCTATATTCCACAGCAATAGCTATCACAATTATGACGCAACAGACTTTTATCTAGTTAAACCAGAATACGGAACAATGGAAGACTTTGAGGAATTAATTGAAGAAGCTCATGCAAGAGATATAAAGGTAATTTTGGATATGGCGTTCAACCACACAAGTACGGAATGTGAATGGTTTAAGAAAAGCGCAGCAAGAGATCCAAAATATAGAGATTGGTATGTATGGAGTGATGAAAAGAGATATGATCAAATAACGCCAATGAATAGTGACCCTTGGAATTATCTAAACAATGGTTATTACTACGCTTCATTCTTTGGAGGTATGCCTGACCTCAATAAAGCTAATCCGGAGGTAAGAGAAGAAATATTAAACATCTGTAAATTCTGGTTGGAAAAAAATGTTGATGGATTTAGACTAGATGCAGTGTTGCATACATTCTATGATGTAAACCAAAGTGTTGAATTTTGGGCATGGTTTAAAAATCAAATGAAAGAGATAAAAGATGATATTTACTTAGTTGGTGAAGCTTGGGAGACAATAGACATCTCAACAAGATTTGATAATGCTTTAGGTTCTAGTTTCAACTTTGCATTATCATCGGATATAATAGATAAAACTAACTGGGGATGTATAAAACATGTAGGAAGTAACTTTGATAAGAATTACAACTTATATTTTAGAAATAATCCAAATGTACACAATTCAATTTTCTTATCAAATCATGATCAAAATAGAATATTCTCAGAACTAAGACACAATAAAAATAATATGAAGATTGCTGCTACTATACTATTAACATTCAGTGGTACACCTTATATTTATTATGGTGAAGAACTAGGAACAATTGGAGTACGACTACAAAATGACGAAAATGTAAGAAGACCTATGGATTGGGAAGAAGTTGAAGCACAAAAATATCAACCAAATAGTTTATTGAATTTCTACAAGACTTTAATTAATCTTAGAAATAGTCAGGCAGCATTAAGAAAAGGTGATTTTATCAATATAGATACAACTGATGATGGCTGTCTAATGTTCAAGAGAATTTATGAAAATGATGAAATAACCGTTGCAATTAGCCAATGCAGGGAAGTAGCTCAAAAGGTTGAAAGTGGTAAATACGAGGTTCTTTATAGCAATAAAGGACATAAAGGATTAATAGATATTAGGGATTATTTAGGATTAGAAGAAAATGAAATATTAATTATTAAGAAAATACAAAAGTAAATAATTTAAAATACATATAATTATAAAACAAACAATATAAATAATTAAAACGAATGATTATAAAGTGATGTACAAAAGAATTTTAAAATGTTTTGCTAACGGTCTTCATAGTTAATGTGAGGAGCTTTAACAAAATAATAAGTGACTTAAAAATAATTTTATAAATAAGGGAGATGTAAAGGCATGGAATTTGTAAAGTATCAACATGTAGAAAGATTTGGTAATGAAGAAGTAGAAGGAATCGAGATAGGAAAGTTATTTGTGTTTCCTAAGTTAGACGGAACAAATGGTTCGGTATGGTTAGATGAAGAAGGTAATATAAAAACAGGTAGTAGAAATAGAGAACTAACACTTGAAAAAGATAATGCTGGATTTTACGCACATGTACTATCAAATGAAAAGATTAAATCTTATTTAAAGAAACATCCTACACATAGATTATATGGAGAATTTCTTGTTCCTCATTCATTAAAGACATACAGAAGCGATTCGTGGAGAAAGTTTTATATATTTGACGTTTGCTTAGATAAAGAAAATGGTGGAGTTGAATACATACCATATGATATTTATAAGCCATTGTTAGAAGAATTTGAATTGGAATACATCCCACCACTAGCAACAATGACAAATGGATCATATGAACAATTTATAAGGTTATTAGATAAAAATGGTTTCCTAATTGAAGATGGAAAAGGCAATGGAGAAGGAATAGTAATAAAGAATTATGATTTTTATAATAAGTATAGAAGACAAACTTGGGCTAAAATTGTAACAAATGAATTTAAAGAAATACATCATAAATCTATGGGTAGTCCTAATATAAATACTGAATTAATGGTAGAAGAAAAAATACTTGATAAATATTGCACTGAAACTTTTATAGAAAAAGAGTTTTCTAAAATTGTAAATGAGCAAGATGGATGGACAAATAAATACATACCAATGTTATTAGGAAGAGTGTTTAGTGAATTAATCAAAGAAGAGTCATGGCATTTCATTAAGGAATTTAAAAATCCTACTATTAATTTTAAAACCTTAAATGCCTTAGTAATTAATAAAGTAAAACAAGTAAAGAAAGATATATTTTAATGTTTATAAAAGTGAGAATTTATCAACAAATTTAAGGAGGGAAAAATCAATGAAATATAAATGCAAACTTAAAATATATAACAATTTAGACGCTAGATTTATAAGTTCCTTCGGGATAGATCTAAAATATAAAAGAGATGGAACTTTATTCTATAAAGAAGCAACATTATTTTATTGTACTGAAATAGGCGAGGAATATCAAAAAGATGAAACATGCTACTCATTTGAGGAATTTATTGCAACGAAATTAGGAAAATTTAATAATTTAAGTAGTGAGGAACTTATGAAAAAAATAAAAAATACTATAATTAAAAAAGAAGGAATAGAAAATAAAGAAACTCAAGTTAAAAATAACTTAAATAATGAAATATCTAAGTTAAAACAATCAACAAAAGGCGTATTTGAAATAGAAATATAATAGGAGGTGAATAAATTGAAAGATAACTTTGTTATAAAACTTATAATAAGTATGTTTGTATCATTTTGTTGCTATAGTTTATTTAAAGCATTTAATGATAATTTTATAATAGCCTACACTGGTGGAGCTATAGTGATGACAGTTTTTCAACTTATTGATGATAACAATAAATAATTATTTATACATATAAAATTGATAAACAAAAGATAAAAAATTAGTTTAAATATATATGTTATTAATAAGGAGTTGAAAGTTATGAGCGTATTACAAAAAGCTGATAGTAATGTAATTGGAATAGACTTATCTTTAGACTACATAAAAGAAGTAGAGTCTAAATTAACCGAATCACAAATAAAAGAATTTGCTGATGATTATAACTTATCATACAATGAAGCAAAAAGAGGTTTAGCAGAATATATAGCATATAATTTAACTATATCAAATATATAAAGGGGCGAGTATTTATGAGCGATTATTTACAAAGAGTATCAAATAAATTAGATGATTTAACAGATGAAGAATTTACAAAAATTATAGATGATATAGAAAAATCTAATGGATGGACACCTGATGTAGTATATAAAGTATATTGTAATGACGATTTAAAAACACTTCCATTCAGCATATTGGAGGATATGAAATTTTATATCGACCAAGTTATCTTAGAAAAAATTAGAACAGGTAAATAAAATAAGCAGTTTATCAACCTTAAATTATAAATATATTGTGAAGTAAATTGGAGGTGATATAAATGTTTAGTAATGAAGTATTAATAGAAAAACAAGATAAGGAAACTCTAATGTCTAATATTAAAATTATCAATGATATATTAGATAAATATGCTTATTCAACAAATTACAATTTGCATACAGTTACATCTATGAGTAGAGCAAAAACATTATCAAAGGAAGCAGAAGAATGGATTAAATTATTGCATACAAAGAATGATTAAGTCGCAACATATTAAAAATAAGTTAATCAAACAATTCTTTTATTAACTCATACAAACAAAACAAACTGAAGGAGGAAATATGAAAACTATAAAAAAGGTTATATTTTATAAAGAATATGAATCGCCCATTGCTTATGGATATAAAGTAGATCATAAGGTTAGAACTTATATAAAAGTTACAGCATGGTTTGATTTTAAAGAAGGATTGAGATTTTCTGTGGGAGTTGCCAATATGTCAGCTTGTTATAGAAATCCGTTTAAAGCATTTATAAGGGTACTCGAACATGAAAGCATTGGTATGCAAAAATATCAGCAAATGAAGGAAGATAGTAGAAATTGTAAAGTATATCAAAAGTTAGATGTAGGATTTTTAAATCATACTGTAAATAATTAATTGGTCAACAAACATCTATGAAAACACGAGTAAATCAAAGAAAACGAGAGATATAAAGAGGTAAAATCCCAATGAAAAGTAAAATTTATCAGGATTTAAAATAATTTAAAAATAAATAAAAAATTTCAAAAAAAGTATTGCAATTGATTTCCATACATGGTAATATAATATTGTAAGGTAAATCAAACACCGACAACAAGTTAAGCATAAATTAAACCAATCCCAAAATAAAAATAAATAAATTCTAGGAGGAATTTAAAAATGACAAAGGTATTTTATGTTTTCGATGGAAACAGAGTTTTAGAAAATCTAGTAGGTGTTACAAAAGAATTTGCTGAAAGAAGAAGATCAGAATTAACCAAAGAAAGTAAAACAGATTGGCTTGTGAATGAATTAATAGAGCTAGATGCCAAAGCAAATACAGATGATGAATTAGAAACATTAACTACAATATTTCTAAATAAAAGACCAATTGTAGCATTTGTCAATGATAGTGCAAGAGCTTATAAGGTATTTAGTGAACTAGAAAATGATGAATACAGAAGATATACTATTAATCAAGTAGATTTATAAAATATAAATAAATAATATATATTAAAAGGAGAGATTAAAATAATGGCAAAAGGTAAAGTATCAAAGAATAGCAGAACTTCTAAAAATAAGGTAATGGAATATATAAAACAGCCAAAACCTCGCAAAGAGACCATATTAGTTGAACTAACTGAAGAAGTTATGTGTGAAATATATAAGAACACCAATAGTGAGACTGGTTTAGTAGAATCTTATTTAGGCAAACCAATAATAGGAACTAAAGAAAAATTTGGGAAAAGATATCTGATCTGTTCAAATGTTTAATACATAAGAAAAAATAAAATAAAAATAAATAAAATATATTGACGTAGTTTCCATAAAGTGCTATAATTAAATTATGGAAAAGGAGGTACTAAATGAAAAAATACAATACAGGTGATAAAGTTAAGATCATAAAAATTAACAACGTAGAAAAAGCGATTCACTTGATCAAATTTATAAATTCAGAAGCAGAGATCATCAGTTGGGTGGCATACTCTAGTGGATTAGTAAAGTACAAACTAATGTTGGATAATAATGTTACGGCATACTTCAGAGAAGATGAGATTGAATTAGTGTAAACTAATGAATAAAGTTTAAATAAATAAAAAATATAAATAAGAGGGAGAAATGTAATATGTTTAGATTTGAGGATTTAATAACCAAGGAAGAAAAGGCAATAATGTATGGAGTAGCTCATGGACAAAAGTTTGATAAGAAAGATATAAACAATCAACTTATCAAGGCTAGAAACTTAAATAAGTAAAAACAAATAAATAGAAAATAAATAAAACAACTCATGATAAGAAAATTATAAACAAAAGATGAAAGTTAAGATTAGAAACTTGCAATATATCCATGAAAAAGCAACAAATAATATCAAAATTGCAAGTTTTAATAGCAATCTTGCATAAAATGTCAATGAAAGAAACATTTTATTGTGTTAAAGTAAAAAATATAAAATAAAAACAAATAATAAATAAAATAAATTTAAAGGAGAATGGTATTTATGAAAGAATCATTAAATCAAGTATTTTTAACAGGAGTATTAGTAAAGAAGGAATTAGAAGAAGTTGATGCAGATGTAAAAAATGCACAAGGTCAAGTAATTGGTAAAGACAAAGCCATAAGAGGAACAGTAGTAATCAGAACTGCCGATGGTAGTGAAAATGAAGTAAAATATTATGCTGCAAGACTTACTAAAAAAGGCACAGAAAACTCTTTATTCAAAGGATTACAAACAGTTATAAACGAGTATAAGGCTTTAGAACAATTCCCTGATAGTGCTGACATAGTTAAAATAGGTAGTGGTAAATTATCTATAAATGATTACAAAGGATCAGATGGAGAAGTAAAATCATTTAATGAAATCAAGGCTAATTTCATAAATAGAGTAGAATCAAAAGATTTAGAAGCTACTCCATTAGAAAGTAAGTTTGAAGTAGAAGGAGTAATTGATGGGTTTAGCGATGAAATCATAAAGGAACAACCTACAGGAAACGTTATTGTTAAACTAAGCGCCATAGGATATGAAGGTACATTAATACCACTTAAACTAACAGTTCCACAACCATTGGTAGAGCCATTTATGAGTGTTGGTTTTTATGAGGGCGGATATGCTAAGTTTGTAGGTAAGTTAATAAATACAAAAGAGGTTACAGAAATTGTAGAAAAAATGGGTTTTGGAGCAGACAATATTAAAACAGTTACTAAAACAGTAAGAAGATTTGAAATCACATCAGGTAATCCACTAGGTTCACCAATTGAAAAAGGAATAACCGGAGAAGAATGGGATCAAGCAAAGACTAAAAGAAAATTAAAATTAGACAACATTAAAACTCAACAATCAAAAAATGCAAATTCTCAAGCATCTGGAAATCCATTTGGGGCTACAAACCCTACACAACAAGCTCCATCATCTAATCCATTCTCTTCCAATCCATTTGCTAAATAAGAAATACATACAAAGCCCCACTTAATTGTGGGGTTGTTGTAAAAAATAAAAAATAAAAATTTGAATAAAAAGGAGAAATATTAATGCAAAATATATTTGAATTACAAGAAAATAAGGTTACCACTAACTTAAATGGATACTCTATGGTTATATTAGGAGAAACAGGAGAAGGAAAAACATATTCATTAAATACTGTGTTAAAATCTTTATCAGATGGTAAGAAAAAGCCACTATTTATTATGTTAGAAGATAGATACCAACATATCGCAGGGATAGTGCCACTTAGAGTACACAACATACCAGAATTATTAACTTACGTAGCACAACTTAAAACTCCAAAAGCAAAAGAGTTATATTCATGTATAGTAATAGATACTGCTGATAAATTAGACACAATGATTGAAAAGTACGTTGCACAAGCCAAAGAGGTAGAAATTAGTGGAGAATTAAAATTTGGGGCAGGTAATAAATACATAAAATCAAGATTGTTCTTCATAGATGAATTAAGAAATGATGGATGGACAGTACATTTTACAGCACAAAGCTACAAGAATACTAATATAGTTACTCAAGAGACTACATATGATGTTAAATTAAACAAAGAAACATGGGCTAAGATTTCACATGATGCTTATTTAATAGGGATTATAGGAAAAGATCCATCTAATCCAAAAGAAAGATTATTAACTTTCAAAAAGTCATCAACATATCCATTATTAAAGGATTCAGTGGGTATGCCAGACGTTGTTAAGGTGAGTGATTTTAAAAATACTTTAGAAAAGTCCATACTTAACATAGAAGGAGCAGAGTTTACAAGTGAAAATACCATCAGTCAAGTTGTTGAAGAAGTTGATTTTCATACCCTAAAAGAAAGAGGTATGGCATTAGGACAAATATTAGCAACAAAAGGATATCTTGAAGAAGCAATGAATGTATTGAAGGTTAATTTAGGATATAAAGATGAAAAGAATACTCAACCTAAAATGTTTGATGACTTACTACCAAGTCAATCTGAATTAACACAAGTTGTTGTACTAGAATTAGAAAAATTAATGAATAAATATGGATTAGAGGCTTAAAATTAAATAGGTGGGTAGAAATACTCACCTATTTCTATAAGGTGGTGATTTTGTGGTTAGGTTGAGTACGTGCAAAGGTTGTGAAAAACAAATTACTAAAGAAGAAAAATATACACATTCGGGAAAATCTTATTGTAAAGAATGTTATGAAAAAATTCAATTAGAAAAAGAAGATTATAAAAACTTGTTAAATACTATTTGTGGTTATTTTAATATTGATTGTTGTACGGGTCTTATATTAAAACAAATAAAAGATTACAAAGAACAATTTAATTATTCATATGCTGGCATAGGATATACATTATGGTACACAAAAGAAATAGAGCGCAAAACTTTTGAACAAAAATACGGAATAGCGCTGGTAAAATATTATTATGAAAAAGCAAAAGAATATTTTGAACAACAAAATAAGATTAGTAAAAGCATTACAATAGAGCAACCAATAGATAATACAAAAATTGTAAAGGTAAAAAACATGCAAAATAATAAAAATAAATTTTTAATTAATATAGATAGCTTCTTTGAGGGTGGTGAGAATTGATGGATGTGTTGGGATTGGTGGATAAAAGAAATCTGTTTCTTTTATTAGGATGTTATTGTAATGAGCCTAGATTTATATTGGATAAACGATATGAAACAACACCAAATGATTATAATGAAGTATTTCACAAGACAGTGTGGGGAGCTATGTGTAATATAACTAAAAAAAGTAATGTTAGTAAAATAACACCCATAGAAATAGAAAACGAATTATCACAATTTCCTATGGCTATAAAAACATGGACAGATAACAAAGGCGTTGATTACATATATAAAGCCATAGAAGAAACAGAAGATAAATTGATGAACATAGGATTATATTATGATAGTGTAAGAAAATTTTCCATATTGAGAATGGCTCAAGAAAAATTGAAAATGGATATTAAATTTATCTATGACGAAAACGACTTTAATAAATTATCTATTTTTAATGAGATGAATAGTAAACAGGTATTAGCAGAAGTGTATAAGAAATTTGATGAATTTAAAAACTTATGGAAAAACAACTATGGTGATTGCTATAGTTTCCACATTGGAGATGAAATAGATCAAACAATAGAGGAATGTAAAAACCAAGATAATACATATGGATATCCATTTCAGTCACAGTATTTAACCACCACCTTCAGAGGAATGAAGAAACAAAAATTTGTATTAATTTCTAGTAAATCAGGAGGTGGAAAAAGTAGAAAGGCTATGGCTGACGGTATTAACATTGCTTGTGACAAAATATACAATTGGACTAAAAAAGAATGGGTTTCTACGGGAGAAAGACATCAAGTTTTATTCATTTCTACAGAATTAACAAAAAAAGAAATGCAAACGTGTATAATAGCACATATTAGTGGAATAGAAGAAGATAGAATAACTGAATGGAAAGAAATTACTACTGAAGAAGATGAAATAATAAACAAATCTAAACAAATAATGAAAGAGAGCAACTTTCTTGTTGAATATATGCCTGATTTCACAATAGATACAATAGAAGAAACAATTGAAAGATATGTAATCAATCATGGAATATCACATTGCTTTTTTGATTATATAAATGATTCACCTAGTATTTATAGTTACTATAGTCAAAAAACTGGTGTAAGACTACAAACACATCAAATACTATTTTTATTTAGTGCTGCACTAAAGCAGTTAGCTAATAAATATGATATCTACTTAGGAAGTGCCACCCAATTGTCTTCTAACTACAAAGAAGAAAAAGATGCAAACAGTTTAAAAGGATCAAAAGCAATAATAGACAAGGCAGATGGTGGAGTAATAGCATTACCTGCAACGGCAGCAGATTTAAAAAAATTAAAACCAATATTAGAAAGTGGTTTTTATGAAATACCTAATTTTGCTTATTATGTGTTTAAAAATAGGGGCAATAAGTGGAACAATATTATTATATGGACTAAATTAAATATGGGAAATATGAGAGAAAAAGATTGTTTTGTTACCAATGAAAATTTTGAGGTAATACAAGACATAGAAAAAACATTAATTGAGTTTGCTATGGAAGATGTAGGACATTGCGAAATGATGGAAACAGAAGATTCAGCAAACGAATTTATTAATGAGTTTAAAAATACTAAGATAGAGTAGGTGGTGCATTAATATGTTAAATGCACAAGAAGTAAAAAACAAATTAACGGATTACAACATAGTAACTATTTTAGAAAAACTAGGTGCAAAAATATATCTAAATAATGATAAATACATAATTTCTACAACGGTTTGTCATCATGGTAAATCTGATAAGTTATATTACTATAAAGAAACAAACATGTTTCATTGTTATACAGATTGTAATGCTTCGTTTGACGTTATTGAATTAGTCTGTAAAAACAAAGGATATAAGTTTCAAGAATCTATAAATTGGATATGTATTCTATTTAATTTTGAAACAACAACATATGGATTTAGTAATAGCAATACATTAATCAATGACTGGGAATTTATTGATTCTTTACCTTCTAAAAGAAAAAAAGTAGAAACATCACAAAAAAAAGATTATTACAACAAAGACATACTAAATATATTTCAAAATATGTATTGTCAAGAATGGATTGAGGACGGCATAAGTGTTAATAGTATGCTCAAGTATGGTATAAAATACAGCACATTGCAACAAAAAATAATAATTCCTCATTATAGCACAGATAACGAGTTAATGGGGGTGAGGTGTAGAGCAATGTTAGAAGAAGATTTAGTATATGGTAAATACACTCCTTTTTCTTATGGTAAAAACACTTATTCACACCCACTAAGTCAAAATTTGTATGGATTATATATAAACAAAGAAAATATAATAAAAAAGAAAAAAATAATGTTGGTTGAGGGGGAAAAGTCAGTATTACAATGCGACACTATGTTTCAAGATGACAATTTTACTGTTGCATTATGTGGAAGTAATATGAGTATATTCCAAAGAGATTTAATTTTATCATTGGGAGTCGATGAGGTAATAGTAGCACTTGATAAGCAATTTAAAAATCATTTAGATGATGAAGCGGATAAATGGTCAAAGCATATAAGAAACAAATTAATTAATCCATTAGCGCCTTATGTTAGAGTTACAGTTTTATGGGATACGGAAAATCTATTGGAATACAAACAAAGTCCTTGTGACAAAGGTATGGACACATTATTAAAATTAATGGATAAAAAAATATACACAGGAACGATATAAAGGAGGATATAAATGGAAGTAAATCATTTGCGAACTTACAGTTATAGTAAATTAGACCTTTTTGAACAATGTAAACATAAATACAAAATTAAATACATAGATGGAAATTATTCAAATTCCTCAACTATTGTATTAGATCTAGGAACTATTACACATAAGGGTGAGGAATTAAAAGGAAGATATTTAATTAATAATGAAACACCAGATTATTCTTTTATAAAAGATGTAGTATTAAATGGAATAGAGGAAGAAACAGCCAAAGATAAAAATTTCATAAAGGGTGTAAACGAAATTAAACGAAAATACTTTTTGGATTTCTACACTAAAAACCCTAAGAGTGGTATGAACTATGAAGAAAAGTTACAAATATACTTTAACAATTTAGAAAATAAAACAATGGATAAAGATTGGCGTGTATTGGCAGTAGAGCAACCATTTGAATTTGTATATGACAATAGGTGCGTTTTAAAGGGTTTTATAGATAGAATTGATATAAATCTAAATGGAGATTTAAGAGTTGTGGATTACAAAAGTTCTAACACAACATATGACAATAAAAAACTTACAACACCACTTCAGATGGTTATTTATACATTAGCATGTCAAGAAATATACAATAAAACACCAATAGAGCATAAATATGATTTTATATTTTTAGGTCAAGAACAACTAGCGTGTACAAAAGGATATTTAAACAGAGGCATTAAAAAATTAAATAAAATATTGGATGAAATAGATAGGTGTAATTTAGAACAAGAATACATACCAAGTCCAACACCGTTATGTTATTGGTGCGATTTTGCTTCACATACTCCACTAGCAAATAAAAACATGTGTCATTTGTGTCAATATCATTGTCTATGGACACCTACAGATAAAAATTTTAAAAAGAAAAATGAGTATGGATCAAAGAAAGAAACAGAAAAAATCAATACAAACAATCCATTTGTAAATCCATTTACTAGTAGCAAACCCAAAGACAATGTTACCAATAATCCATTTGGAACATTTAAGTTTTAAATTATAAATTAAAAATAAATAAATAGTTGTAATTATTTTCTGGATATGATAATATAAATATAGAGATAATTAAGTAAGGTGGTGGAGAGAAATGAGTTATTTTAGCAGCCATAATCATACAGACGACTCAAATTTACGTCTCAAGGATTGCACAAACAAAGTAAAAGATTTAATAAATTATGCCTTATCAATAGGATTAAAAGGTGTAGCAATAACTGACCATGAGTGTATAAGTAATCACATAAAAGGATTGCAGATAGCAAAAGAAATAAGAAAAACAAATAAAGATTTTAAGGTTGCACTAGGTAATGAAATTTATCTAGTGGATGACTTAGAGGAAGTTAAAAACAATTATCAAAGTGGGGTTACAAAATTTCCCCACTTCATATTAATAGCAAAAAATAAAGAAGGTCATTTAGCATTACGAAAACTATCTAGCAAAGCTTGGGGCAACATGTTTAAAACAGGTAAGATGGATAGAGTACCTTTAACAACACAAGAATTGGTAAATATAGCAGGAGAACATAAAGGTACATTAATTGCTTCATCGGCATGTCTTGGTGGTTATGTGGGTATTAAATTTAAAGAATATCAAGAAACTAAGAATAAAAACTGTTTAAATGATATTGATAGATTTATAAATGCTTGTCGATATGTCTTTGGAGAAGATTTTTATTTAGAATTGCAACCTAGTTTTATGATAGACCAAATAGAATATAACAAGTTTTTAATTGAATTGGGTAGTACATATAATATAAAAACCATCTATACCACAGATAGTCATTATTTAACCAAGGATCACAGAACTATACATAAGGCATTTTTAAACAGTGATGAAGGAGATAGAGAGGTTGATGATTTTTATTCAAGCACTTATGTAATGAATATAGATGAGATATGGGACTACTTCAAAGATTATATTTCAAAAGAATATTTTGATTATATGACTAATAATACAATTGAAATATACAATAAAATAGAATTTTACGATTTACAACAAGATACTATTGTTCCTCAAATCTCAATTCCTCCATTTAATACTCAACATTATTTAGGTGAAACTTATAAGGATACATATGAATACATAAATAAATTTTATACGAGCGAATATTCAATAGATAAATATTTATTATTTGAATGTTGGCAAGGTTTTGAGAAAAAACATCAAGTATACGATCAAGTTAATCTTAACAGACTGGAAGAAGAATGTAAAGAGTTGTGGCTGCTTAGTGAGAAAATGAAACAAAGAATGAGCAGCTATTATTGTTTAACTAAAGAAATTATAGATTTGATGTGGACAGTAAGTTTAGTAGGAATAGCAAGGGGAAGCACAACGGGCTTCTATATTAGTTATTTATTAGATATATCACAAATGAATCCTATTAAATATAATCTACCATCATGGAGACATATACATCATTCAAAATATTCTCTACCTGATGTGGATGTAGACACGTCAGCAGAACAAAGGAGCAATATCATTAAATTAATTAAGGAAAAGTATGGTTATAATAAGGTTCTAAATATAGCAACATTTAAAACATTGAAACCCAAGTTAGCAATTCAAGTGGCAGGAAAAGGGTTAGGATATAATAATGATGAAATTATGGCTATAAGTGATATGATTCCCGTAGAAAGAGGTCAGCAATGGACTCTTAATGAATGCTTAAAAGGTAATGAGGAAGAAGACAAAAAACCTATTAGAGAATTTATTAATGTGGTTAAAGATTTTCCAAACTTAATTGAAACTGCATTACAAGTGGAAGGTTTGATAGTGGGTAGAAGCATACACGCTAGTGGAGTAAACATATATTCAACTGATTATGTGAGTCAAACAGCAATAATGAAAGCTCCTAATGGTGAAGATATTACCGCTTTCAACTTAGCTGATGAAGAATATTGTGGCGCTTTAAAGGTTGATATGTTAACAATAGAAGCACTTGATAAAATTAAAAAATGTATGGACTTATTACTAGAAGACAAAATAATTGAATGGAAAGGCACTCTAAGAGAAACATATAATTATTACTTACACCCAGACATACTAGATTATGATAGTCCTGAAATGTATAAATTGCTATACAATGGAGATGTAATAAATGCTTTTCAATATGAGGGCGCAAGTGGTTTACAAGCATTATCAAAAATAAAACCAATGAAATTTATGGAGTTGGTAGCTGGTAACTCTATAATGAGATTGGCTAGTAAAAACAATGTGGAGCAACCATTGGATAAATATGTTAGGTTAAAAAACAATATTTCCTTATGGTATGAAGAGATGAGAGATGAGTACAAATTAACTGAAGAAGAAATAATTGTTTTAGAGCCACATTTAAAGAAATTATATGGCGTTGCAGATACTCAAGAAGTGGCTATGAGATTGGCTATGGATGAACATATAGGTAATTTTACTTTTACAGACGCAGATAAATTAAGAAAAGGGGTAGCCAAAAAATCTAAAAAAGTTGTTGATGAATGTAAGGCTATGTTCTTTGAAAAAGGATTAAAAAATAACACAAGACAAGAGCTATTAACATATGTATGGGATACTCAGATTCAACCTATGGCTTCTTATTCGTTTTCTACTTGTCATACACACCCATATACCGGAATACTAATACAAGAAATGAATCTTGCCTATAGATATGGTCATATGTATTGGAAATGTGCTTGTTTATCTGTGAATGCTGGAGCGTTAGAGAATAGTGATGAAGATGACAATGAGGATAATAAAAAACAAAAGTCTGCTGATTATGGTAAAATAGCAAAGGCAGTTTCAGAAATGAATGATATCGTAGATGCGCCACATATAAATCATTCAAAAGAAGGTTTCACAATATATAATAATAAAATACTATATGGATTAAAAGCATTGTCCAAAGTTGGTAAAAATGATATAGATTTAATATTAAAAACAAGACCATTTACTTCATATGAGGATTTTATAACTAGATGTGGAAATCAATTAAGTAAAGCAGCAACAATTAATTTAATTAAATGTGGATCATTAGACGAACTTGGTGATAGAATTGAATTAATGAATAAGTTTATTGACTCAATATGTGAATATAAAAATAATTTTACAATGGCAAACATACCTATGTTAATTGAAAGTAATGTAATAAATAAAGATTATCAAGAAGAAATAATAGATTACAACATTTATAAGTCAATATGCACAAAATCTAATTCAGTTTCTAAAGAATATTTATCTGAATTGAAACTTAAAGGAGAATGGTATTATATTAATACAACTTCATTAGATTTATTCTTGGATAGATATAACGAACTAAGAGACGGTGTAGATTACATAGACGTAGGTAATGGTTTTATAGTGAAAAAAACTTCTATAAAAAATTTATTAGATAAAAAAATTAATAAATTAACTTTATTATTAAGTAACCAAGAAACAATAGATAATTACAATAAACAAACATACACAAATACATATTTAAAATATGCTAATGGTAGTATATCGAGGTGGGAAATGGATAGCATGTGTTACTATAAATCAGCACATGAGTTATCGAAAGTGAATATAAGCAAATATGCAATAGATAATTTTTTTGATTTACCATTTGACCCAATTGTTAATGAAACTTGGATCAACAACAAAGGAAAAGAATTTAAAAGATATAAGTTATCATTAATTATGGGTACTGTATTAGATAGAGATAAAAATAAACACACTGTTGAACTTTTAACGCCACAAGGAGTTGTCACTTGTAAAATGTATGATGGCGCTTTTAACCACTATAATAAAGTAATTTCTAAAATAAATAATAATGGTAAGAAGAAACGAATTGAAGAAAGCTGGTTCAAAAGAGGAACAATGTTATTGATGTATGGATTTAGGTTGGGAGATCAATTTAAGCCAAGAAAATATGCTTCTAGTATATTCCAACATACTGTTATGAAGATAAATGAAATCACAGAAAATGGAGAATTAATTGTGCAAGAGCAAAGAACAAGAATATAAAACAAGGATGGTGATTATATCTTGCAAGAAGAATTAATTAAATTTAAGTGTATTATTGAACGGTTGGTTTTTTCAAGAGATAATTATAAAATATATGGAGCGAGAGTGGATACAAAGCAGTATCCCTCAGTTG
>JAEAME010000140.1_pt1 | contig 98752 bp, 86 predicted proteins | sample 8958731 | NCBI WGS metagenome assembly JAEAME01 (sample SAMN16933194, study PRJNA681113) | bioreactor sludge metagenome | isolation source: anerobic bioreactor sludge (Control) | place: India:Bengaluru | collected 2018-10-24
AGCGAAACCTAAAAGTAAGATTCTTTTCATAATTTTTCGTTTTTTAGTTAGACAACAATAACTCTGTACAAATATAAAGAAAAAAAAAGCAGTCTTTAAAAAAAAGGCTGCTTTTTTTAAAAGATTAGTTGTATTTATTTGACAACCATTTTGTTGGTGTATTTCTGGTCATTAATTTTTATGGTATAGAAGTATACCCCGGCCTGTAATCCGCTCGCGTCAATGGTAAACTGCTGTGAACCGGAAATGACATAGCCTTTGTCAAACGACATGACCTTCTGTCCTACCATATTGGTGATCTCGATAACCAGGTTTCCGCTTTGTTTCAGATTGACGGTCATTGTTCCCATACCATGTAACGGGTTCGGGAAGATCTGGCCGGTCAGGGTCTGGTCTGTCTTGTTATCATTGATACCAACGGGGAAAGGAGGATTGCTGACGGAAATCGTATAGTCTTCAGGCAGATAGGAGAAGTCGGAGATATACTTGAATTCGACTGGTTGGGCATTATCATCCGGATCGCTTAGTAATTCGGTAACAATCGGAATGATATGTCCGCCTCCGGCTTTGGTAAATACATAATGGGAAGTACATTGAAAATATGCCTGCTGATAAACATCCGACAGATAGGTAACATTGTTGCTGTTATCTTCGCCATCATTGCTGGTGAGCTTATTTTCAATAAGGTTGAATCCACGGGCAAAAACATCCGGTTCGTTATTATCGGTAACACCTTCAACATGGGTATCCAGCCAGGTCAGGAAAACATGGTCACCGGCTTTATTGATGGCTGCGTTAATACGATTATCTTCGGTGTAGTCTGTTCCAAATGATCCACGGAAAGTTGCCAAAGATCCCATTTTCACGGCATTCCAGGTTGATCCATCATCCAGGGAATAGATATCATAAACGATACAGTTGCTGTCGCCGGTTATAATGGCATAATCTTGTGAATCGCTGGTAATACCTACAACAACAGCGATATGCGGGTTGCCCCATTTATCGACCACGAGGTCTACGTCGAAAGCCGTAGTATAAGGAATTTCATCGCGATCGGGAACCATACCGTAAAGTTGCTCGAGACGGTAATCACTCAAGCCATTCTTTATGCCATCGATTCCATTCGGACCATCAAGCTGAACAGCGATAGGGTCACTCCAGCCTATCCCTCCATTTGTCGAGTGAAAAAGAACAGGGTAAAAATTGGCATAATCACCTATTTGCTCAGCGCCGCCGTTATTCATAAGAGCCACGATCCAAACAATATCACCATCCGGGGAAGCAGCAATACGTTCATTTGCAGGCCGGCTGCCATCGGCAGTAACACAGGGAATTGTACTGAATTCATATTCAAAATCATCAGCAGCGGTGTTCCATGCTCCACGGGCAAAAATCAGGTTGTTCTGATAAACAACAGAACCACTCGACCAATCCTGATCAACATCAGTCATCAATGCTATCCCTTTGTGAGTCAGTTCAAATCCATCCGGAATATATTGATAAGGAGGGGGATTGTACCAGCGCAAATTCTTGGTAGAGTCGGATTGTGTTCCAAGTTTAGCCCTGCCGTAACTGTATCCGCCCCAGGTTGCACCCGTGGCAACATTCGACACATTGGGGGCAAAGTATACCACATAGCTCTCATCGGGATCCGTATTTCCGGAAGGATTATAGATCGCGGCTTGCGGATAACGAGCAGCATCAAGATAATAGGTTGCGCCAGTATTCAGGACGGCATTATAGATTTCCCAGTTGTTTGTCCAGTCACCAGTTGATTGACCTTGATTGATGGCCTTATCGACAGCAAGATAACCCGACAGACTCGGGGGTGTCGAACCTGGTCCCATACGGTGAATATTTATTATGGAACCTAGAGAATCGTCGGCCCATACCATAGTTTTCTGACCGCCTGCATATCCATAGCTATTCGCATTGGCAGAGGTGCCAAGGGTTATGACATTAACAATGCCGGTAGCCTTAGTTTTTGAGGGTGCCGGTTTAATTGGCGACAGCCAGGTGGTCTTTTCCGGCTCGATGCAGATTTTCTGCTCAGTGACAGGTTTCGCAGATTGGAAGCCTTTCTTCAGCTGAATCTTTTGGGCAACAACGGCACAACTTATAATAAGCGTGCAGCCCAAGAGTAGAATTTTTTTCATGGTTGTTTTTTTAATTTGATTTGGTTGGTTTTCTTGGATTATTAATTTTCACGAAACAAATGTACTTAATTTCTGATGTCCGGTGAATATATTTTGTGAAATTTATAAAAATAATCTATATATCAGCTATTGTTGGCGAACCGATTTGTCCTTGGTATCGACCGGAATAATAGTCGATCGTTGAAAATTTTCATCGGAGAAGAAAAGTTTCCGGTAGGTTATATGTCGTTTAGCAAAGACTGCACCAACCGATTCATGTAAGGCACGCATTTTGGGATTGAAGTCGCCAACCCACGATAGTTCAAGTTCAGTGATATGAGGCTTCTTTTTCATCTTTTCATTCAGATGCCAGAAGATCCCCGATTCAACTCCGAACCGCTGATACTTGGGTTTTACTCCCATGATCACAATCCGGGCACGCGTAATCGTTTTGCGCGATAATAACCAGACAAATTTAAATTTGTTCCATAGATGCATTTTCCCATTCATATGTTTGATGATCTGGTTAACATCGGGGAACATGATCAGGAATGCGATCGGTTCCTCGTTATAATAAGCAAACCAGATCATCTCCGGATCGGCAACGGATTTGGCTTTTTGCAACCCTTTCAGGAGCGTAGCTTCATCCATCGGAGTGAAATTTTCATGGAATTTCCAGGCATCATCGTATACTTCCTTCGTATCCTTGATGAACAGGTCTGTTTTCTCAAAAGTGAAATGCCGGAAAGAAAGTTCCGGCTTCTTCATCGCCCATTCAGCGATCTTCCAGAATCGCTCAGGAAAAGGTTTAGTCAGGTCGAGATGGTTGGAAACCTGTTCAAAATAAAACCGGAAACCATACGCTTCGAAGAATGCCCGGTAATAGGAAGGGTTATAGCTCATACCAAATCCGGGGTGGGTAAAACCCTCGACCAGTAATCCCCAGTTTGCATCGTTCTCTCCAAAATTGATTGGTCCGTCCATCGCTTCCATCCCCCGTTCAATAAGCCAGTTACGCGCAAGATCGAACAGAATATTTGCAGCTGCCTGATCATTGATGCATTCAAAAAAACCCATCCCGCCGGTTGGCTGAGAATAGGTAAATGCCTTTTTACGATTGATGAAGGCAGCAACCCTTCCGATAGTCTGTCCATGGTCATCCTGCAAGATCCACCTGGCAGCTTCTCCATTCTTAAAAAAAATGTTTTGCTTCGGATTAAAAATAGATTTGATCTCACTATCGAGTGGACGAACGTAGACTGGATCGTTTTTATAAATCAATCCGACCATGTCGAGGAATTGTCTTTCGGTTTTTTTGTCTTTGACTTCTAAGACTTTCATAAACTCGTTTCTTTTTACCCGCAAAATTCTTTTATAGAGAAGAAAATCATTCTGGATGGTTAATCACTACAAAAATACACGATTAATTTTCCCGTTGTACATTATAATTATCTTTGTATTCATATTCACTTTCCTTCATGAAGCAGCTCGACAGGTTTGTCCTCAAATCTTATTTCGGACCCCTGGTCATGACTTTTTTCATTGCCCTGTTCATCCTGCTGATGCAGTTTGTATGGAAATACATCGATGATCTTGTCGGTAAGGGGCTGGAATGGTATATCATTGTGAAGTTGTTGTTCTATGCCTCTTCCACTTTTGTTCCCATGGCATTGCCCCTGGCTATTCTTCTCTCTTCCCTGATGATGTTCGGGAATCTGGGAGAACACTATGAACTGGTGACCATGAAAGCAGCCGGGATCAGCCTGAGCAGGATTATGCGTCCGCTGATCATCGTTTCCATTGTGATCAGTATGATCGCCTTTTATTTCTCCGATGTAATCCTGCCTGCTGCCACATTAAAATTTTCCTCGCTCCTCTATGATGTCCGGCAAAAAAAACTTGCTTTCAATCTGAAAGAAGGATTGTTTTATAATGGTATTGATGGATATGTCATCCGGATCGGGGAAAAAGAAAAAGACGGGAATACCATTCGCGATGTGATGGTTTATGATCACACCAAACATATGGGGAATACTTCTCTGACGGTCGCCGAATGGGGAAAAATGGAACTGACTCCAGATAAGCGGTTTCTTGTTTTTCATTTATACAATGGAACAAACTATGAAGAACGGACCGACCTGAAAGGATACGAACAGACCCGTCCCTTCCAGCGAACCCGGTTCAAGGAACAATCGCAGCGTTTCAACTTATCTGATTTTCAACTTTCCAGGACTGATGAAAACCTTTTTAAAAAAAATTATGAGATGCAAAATATCTCACAATTGGGTTTTTCAATCGATTCGATAAGTAAACAGTTGTCCCTGGATAAAACGAAATTCTACGAATCTGCACAAAATCACTTCCAATTTTACAGTCGTTTTGATTCGGTAAAAAAGAGGAGACCGGATACGTTACAGGCATCATTCCGTCAAATTTTCCTTAAACTTAAACCGGATGAACGGAATGTAATCCTTGAATCAGCAAAAAATTCAGCGGTTTCAGTGAAGGAAGACCTGAACAACAGCAAGGAAAATCTCAACTCAAAACGCAGACTGATATACCTGCATCAGATCGTTTTCCATAAAAAATTCACCTTTTCCATTGCTTGCTTCCTGTTGTTCTTCATCGGTGCCCCTCTGGGAGCTATCATACGAAAAGGAGGACTGGGTTTGCCGGCTGTTATTTCCACTCTATTTTTCATTCTTTTCTGGGTCATTTCTTTTACCGGGGAAAAGTATACGGCGGAAGGAGTTATGCCGGCCTGGGAGGGAATGTGGATTGCTTCTGCGACACTCTTACCAATCGGTATATTCCTCACGTATAAAGCAACCAATGATGCTTCTCTGTTTGATATTGAGGTGTGGATGAACTTTTTTAAAAAACTCTTCCAATTCCGTGAACGACGAATATGAGAATTCTTTTTTTATGCAATAAATCACCCTGGCCCCCCAGGGAAGGGGGTCCTCTTGCCATGAATATGTCTGTGGAAGGACTTGTTTCAGCAGGGCATGAGGTTAAGGTACTTGCCGTAAATTCTTTTAAATATCATATTGATCCGGCTTCCATCCCAGCCGATTACCTCAACAAGACGGGTATTGAACTGATCGATATCGACCTGAAAATTAAACCCCTCCGTGCTTTCCTGAATCTCTTCACCGGACGCTCTTATCATATCGAACGGTTTATCTCAAAGACATTCCGGAGGAGACTGTCGGAAATCCTGAGTGATAATGCTTTTGATATCATTCAGATGGAAACCCTGTTCATGAGTCCTTATCTCGATACACTCAGGCAATATTCCAAAGCAAAAATCGTGCTGCGGGCCCATAATATCGAACATCTGATCTGGAAAAGAATTGCCCAAGAAACCAGGAATCTATTAAAACGCTGGTACCTTAACCACCTTGCACACACCCTTGAAAATTACGAGCACAGCGTACTGGAGAAATTTGATGGAATCGCTGCCATAACCCCGACCGATGCCGGATATTTTGAAAAGATCCTTTCGGATAAGAGATCTCCGGTTCCTGTCGTTGATATTCCATTTGGGGTGGATCCCGATCACTATCCATTTTTTCCTGAAAAAGCAGAATTCCCTTCACTATTCACCATCGGTGCAATGAACTGGATACCGAATGAAGAGGGAATCCGGTGGTTTTTATTTAATGTCTGGCCAGATGTGGCACGCCAGTTCCCCTCTCTGAAATATTACCTGGCTGGTCGTGAAATGCCATCCTGGATGAGAGAACTGAAACTGCCGAATGTAGTGGTTTTAGGAGAAGTGGAAGATGCCCGCGAATTTATGACCTCAAAAGCCATTATGATCGTTCCACTCTTCTCCGGCAGTGGAATCAGGATAAAGATCATTGAAGGCCTGGCAACCGGTAAAACAATCATCTCTACCAGCCTTGGCGCTGAGGGTATCAAATGCACAAACTATGAAAACATCCTGATCGCAAATATTCCATGCGAATTTTTTGAAATGATATCAGTATGTGTCAGTGACCGTGACCGTTGCCGGCTTATAGGTGAAATGGGAAGAGAACTGATCAAAACGCAATATAACCTGAAAACGGTTATCGACAAATTGATCAGTTTTTACCGACTTCTGAACGGTTAACCGGGAATTTTATATTTTTGCCTGTTACAAGCTTTCTTCATGCGATTGTTTTTTCTTCTTCCAAGAGTACCCTATCCCACTGAGAAAGGTGATAAATTAAGGGCGTTTCACCAGATCAGGAATCTCTCCAAAAATCACGAGATCATTCTTTGTGCCATGAACGACGGCGCCCTTCACGATGATGCCATCTCTGTACTGAAAAAATATGTCAAAGCAGTTCACATCATTCCTCTTTCGAAATTAACCATTGCCATAAACATTCTCAAGGCTCTTTTTACCAGAAAACCACTCCAGGTGGGTTACTTCTATAATAAAAAATCTGAACGACGGATTCACCAGCTAATTGAACAATATAAACCCGATCATATTTTTTGTCAACTCATCCGGGTGGCCGATTATGTCAGAAATATACCCATACCCAAAACCCTCGACTACCAAGATGTTTTTTCCAAAGGGGTTGAACGCCGCCTGTCAACATCACCGTTTTATCTCCGGCCATTTTTAAAGATAGAATATAACAGGCTCCTTCGTTATGAGCATGATTGTTTTGAAGATTTTACAAATAAAATAATCATTTCCAAACCCGACCGTGATTTAATTCCTCATCCGGACAGAGAAAAAATTGTCGTGGTCGCAAATGGTGTCGATACTGCTTTTTTCAAACCGGTCGAGCGTGAGAAAGAGTATGACCTGATCTTCACCGGGAATATGAGTTACCCGCCGAACATCATCAGCGCAGAATTCCTGACGCAGAAAATATTGCCAATGCTTCTCTCAAAAAAGCCGGATATCAGGCTTCTCATCGCTGGGGCCAACCCTCATATTCGGGTGTTGGTCCTGAAATCCTCAAATGTGGAGGTCAGCGGGTGGGTTCCCGATATGAGGACATGTTATTCCAAAGCTAAGATTTTTATTGCCCCTATGCAAATCGGGACCGGTCTTCAAAATAAAATTCTTGAAGCGATGGCTATGAAGGTTCCCTGTATCACTTCGTCCCTTGCTTTCCAGGCTATTCAGGCAAAAATTGGAGAAGAAATCCTGATCGCAGACTCTCCCGAAGAGTATGTCCGGCATATTCTAATGCTCCTTTCAAACCCGGAAAAAGCGGAAAACGTTGCTACAGCCGGATATCATTTTGTTCTGCAAAACTACAATTGGGAAACCGAAACTTCAAAAATTGAAACGCTGATAAAACAATCCTGTTGATGAACCTCCTAAAGGCAGACCACAGGGAATGTGTTCGCAGGATTCAGGCAAAGAAGTGACGAAACAGCAAAACTAAGTACATATCCGATATCCGGTATCGTTCGCGCGACGAACATCCATCCGGCATCAGACTTTACCTTTCAGTACCTAATGACTTTTAAACATGGCCGACGATAAAAAAATAATTTTTTCCATGGTTGGGGTTTCCAAGACCTTTCCACCCCACAAACAGGTCTTAAAAGACATATACCTCTCCTTCTTTTATGGGGCAAAGATCGGCATCATTGGTTTGAATGGCTCCGGAAAATCAACTCTGTTAAGGATTATTGCCGGAGAAGAAAAGTCGTTTCTGGGACAGGTTGTGTTTTCACCCGGCTTTTCCATCGGATACCTGGAACAGGATCCAAAACTGGATGAACATAAGACGGTACGGCAAGTGGTGGAAGAGGGTGTTAAGGAAGTTGTCGACCTGCTCAAGGAATATGATTCGGTAAATAATAAGTTTGCCGAACCTCTGAGCGATTCCGAGATGGACAAGCTCATCAAAAGGCAGGGAGAACTAACCGAGCTTCTTGATCAGCATGATGCCTGGGAACTCGACAACAAACTGGAACGGGCTATGGATGCGCTTCGCTGTCCGGACAGCAATATACAGGTCGGGAACCTCTCGGGTGGTGAACGGCGTCGGGTCGCCCTGTGCCGTTTACTTTTAAAAGAACCCGATATCCTTCTGCTTGATGAACCAACCAACCATCTTGATGCCGAATCGGTTCAATGGCTGGAAATGCATCTGCAACAGTATAAAGGTACCGTCATTGCAATTACCCACGACCGATATTTCCTGGATAATGTAGCTGGATGGATCCTTGAACTAGATCGTGGGGAGGGGATCCCTTGGCAGGGAAATTATTCTTCCTGGCTTGATCAGAAATCAAAACGGCTGGCGATGGAAGAAAAATCGGAAAGCAAACGCCGGAAGACCCTTGACAGGGAGTTGGAATGGGTCCGTATGTCGCCAAAAGCCCGTCAGGCAAAAGGGAAAGCAAGATTGAATGCCTACGAGAAGATGTTAAGTGAAGATATCAAAGAAAAGGAAGACCGACTGGAATTATATATACCGAATGGACCCCGGCTGGGAAATATGGTTATTGAGGCTCATGCCGTTTCCAAGTCATTCGACGATAAACTGCTCTTTGAAAATCTTAACTTTTCGCTTCCTCCGGCAGGTATTGTTGGTATTATTGGTCCCAATGGCGCCGGTAAAACAACCTTATTCAGGATGATCATGGGATCGGAGAAAACCAATTCCGGAACCTTTAAAGTGGGAGAGACTGTTAAACTGGGTTATATCGATCAAAGCCACACGGCTATTGATCCGGAAAAGACTGTTTATCAGGTGATTTCCAACAATAGTGAAACAATTCAGCTGGGTGGAAGGTCCATGAATGCCCGTGCTTATGTTGCCCGATTCAATTTCTCCGGAGCTGACCAGGAAAAAAAATGCGGGGTTCTTTCCGGAGGAGAAAGGAACCGTCTTCACCTGGCTCTTACCCTGAAGGAAGAAGCCAATGTTCTCCTTCTCGACGAACCCACCAACGATATTGATGTCAATACCCTGAGAGCACTGGAAGAAGGGTTGGAAAACTTTGCCGGATGTGCTGTTATCATTTCTCACGACCGGTGGTTTCTTGACCGTGTAGCGACCCATATTCTTGCATTTGAAAGTAATTCGCAGGTCTGTTTCTTTGAAGGAAGCTACTCCGACTACGAGGAAAATAAAAAGAAACGACTTGGCGACGAAGGACCGAAACGGATACGGTATAAAAAGTTAAAGGTTTGAACGATGCCGGATGCAAGAAAGAAATATGATATCATGGTTGGGCAGTCCTATGGACATTATAACTCAAAAATTTCTCTTGACGTTCATCATTTTAACTGCAGACTGCCAGCTGAAGTTTAATCCATATTCTTTTTTATATTTGCAAAAAAGACCCAATGTCGTTCCTCAAACCTTCCATTCCAAAAGGAACCCGTGATTTTTCACCCGATGAAATGGTGAAACGGAATCATATTTTCGATTCCATCCGGAAGGTTTTTCGTCTTTATGGTTACGTTCCACTGGAAACCCCCGCCATGGAGAATCTTTCTACCCTGATGGGAAAGTATGGGGAAGAAGGTGATAAACTTCTTTTTAAGATTCTCAACTCCGGAAATTACCTTGATGGATTCCACTGTTCCGCATCCGACCTCCAATCGCCGGATTGCAGTTTGCGGGAGTTGACCAGACATATTTCAGATAAAGGTTTACGGTACGACCTGACCGTGCCTTTCGCCCGATATATAGTGCAGCATCACCATGAACTCACATTTCCTTTCAAGCGATACCAGATCCAACCGGTATGGCGGGCTGACCGGCCACAGAAAGGTCGTTACCGGGAATTTTTTCAATGCGATGTGGATGTCATTGGGAGTGATTCCCTGTTGTATGAGGTTGAACTGATCCAGATCATCGATGATATCTTTTCCAACCTTGGGATCAATATCATCATCCGACTCAATAATCGAAAAATCCTTGCCGGTATTGCTGATTCAATAGGATATCCCGATAAACTTACCGACCTTACTGTCATCCTCGACAAATTTGAAAAAATAGGCCCGGAGAATATAAAAAAGGAACTTGCTAATCATGGATTTTCAAAAACATCCATCGAACGCATCATGTCCTTGATCTTAATCCCGGGAAAGGTAAATGAGAAATTTTCCATCCTTGAATCTTTTCTCCATGATTCAAAGACGGGAATGAAAGGGATTGAAGAAATGAATTTTGTTATGGATTATTTAAATGGATTCAAGCTGAGGAATAATTTTGTTTTTGATATGCATCTTGCCCGTGGATTGAATTATTATACCGGTACTATTATTGAAGTTAAAGCAATAGACACAGCGATCGGAAGTCTGTGCGGGGGTGGACGATATGATGATCTGACCGGGATCTTCGGATTGAAGGACATGTCTGGTGTCGGTATATCTTTTGGTGCCGACCGTATCTGCGATGTAATGCAGGAACTCAATCTGTTCCCGGAAGCCGTCTCCTCTGCCACACAGGTTCTCTTCATCAATTTCGGACAGGAAGAATCAAAATTTTGCTTTTCTATCTTACCTGCATTACGCGTACGGGGTATTGCCGTAGAATTATATCCTGAATCTACCAAAATAAAGAAGCAGATGGATTATGCCAACCGGAAAAGCATTCCATTTGTCGTTCTGATCGGACAGGATGAAATGAAAAGCGGACAATTGACCGTCAAGAAAATGGAAACGGGGGAACAGGATCAGATGACCATGGAAGAATTTATACAAATTGTAGCCAATGCGGGATCATGAATAGAGAAATATTCGCGGACACACAGAAAAACAGTAATACTCCTGAATAAAATTGATGGTACCAACAAATTGAAATTATCTTACATCCGGTAATGTCTGCTGTGCGGATATAAAACCGGGACAATTATGATCTTAAAAACCAAATGACCTGAATTATGACACTAATTATCAAAGGTGCGGGACTTACCATTGAAGATGTTGTTAATGTTGCCCGCCACAACGAAGATGTTAAACTGGACCCAAAAGCTGTTGACCGGATCCACAAATGCCGGGAAATGCTTGAGAAAAAAATAGTCGCCGGGGAGATCATGTATGGCGTAAACACCGGAATCGGAGAGTTCTCAGAAGTAGTCTTGACCGATGACCAGGTGAAAGATTTCCAAAAATACCTTATATACAATCATGCTGCAGGTATCGGAGATCCGATGCCCGTCGAGTGGGTACGGGGAGCAATGTTAGGACGGATCAATGTGCATGCCCATGGAAATTCGGGTTCACGCCTGGAGATCACTCAAACAATGGTTGACATGCTGAATAAAGGAGTCACTCCCTTTGTTTGTCAGAAAGGATCGGTCGGAGCCTGTGGCGACCTTGCCCCGATGTCGCAGATTGCCCTGCTGATGATGGGAGAAGGTCATGCTTATTATAAAGGGAAGCTTATGCCGGGTAAAGAAGCCCTTGAACTTGCAGGGATTCCTGTACCGGGATTGAAAGCCCGCGACGGACTGGCTGCCATTAACGGTTCAAATGTGCTGACCGCGATGAGCGCTATATTCCTTTATGATGCCAACCGTTGGCTTAAGCAAGCCGAGATTGCCGCATCCATGTCGCTCGAAGCCATGAAAGCAAATATGCGTCCCTACAGTCCCAAACTTCACGAGATCCGCGGTTTCAAAGGTGCCATCCGTAGCGCCGCCGCAATTATCAAATGTGTGAAAGGAGGCGACCTGGCTGATGGAAAAGTGAAATGTAAGATCCAGGATGCTTATTCGATGCGATCCACACCACAGGTTATCGGGGCCGCTCATGATGCACTTGCTTATGCCCGTTCACAGGTTGAGATTGAACTGAATGGAGTAGGAGATAATCCTGTTTTCTTCCCTGAAGAAAACCTTCAACTTTCCGGCGCCAACTTCCAGGGTTCCCCGGTATCTGTTCCCATGGATATGGCAGGAATGGTCATAACAATGGTAAGTGTCATGTCGGAACGCCGCATGAACCGGTTGAACAATCCCGCCCTGAGTGTCGGATTACCTGCTTTCCTGACAAAAGGCGCCGGGATGTTCAGTGGATTGATGCTTAGCCAATACACTGCCGATATGCAGATCGTAGAGCAGCGGATCCTGTCAATGCCCGCCTCCATTCAATCCATCCCGGCAGCTGCCGACCAGGAAGATTTCGTTTCCATGGGAATGAATACTGCCCTGAAAAACTTTCAAATCCTTGATAACGCCTACGGGATTCTTGGGATAGAATTTATGGCTGCAGCTCAGGCATTGGATTTCAGGGAATATAAATTCGGAACAGGTGTGACGAAAGCTAAAGAGGTCATCCGTAAACATGTGCCGTTCCTCGAAGTGGACCGTCCCCTCTACCCCGATCATAATACCATGAAAGAACTTGTCAAATCTTGTGAAATTCTGCATGAAGTTGAAAAAACTGTTGGAAGTCTTGAATAATATCCTGTGGTAAAATGCTTCAGGAACATTAATATTCATTTAAAACCCAGTCATTATGGAATGTATGGATTTTTCTTCGTGGTGGCCACTCCTGGTAGCCATTATTTTGCCGATCATCGTTATTGGAATCTGCATTTGCATCATTGAAATTGTCGGACTTTGGTGCCTGTTTGTAAAAGCAGGAGAACCGGGTTGGGCTGCTATTATCCCGATCTACAATTATCTGATCGCCATAAAAGTTGCCGGGAAACCCTGGTGGTTCATTTTGATGTTATTAGTCCCTGTCCTTAACCTGGTCTTCTATATTATCATCCTTGATGGTTTATCAAAGAGTTTTGGCAAAGGAGTCGGATTTACTGTCGGTTTATTCTTTTTCCGGTTCATTTTTATCCCGATCCTTGGATTCGGGAAATCGGCATATGTCGGCGACAAGTCAAATTTCGGAGCTTAACGGAAAACAGGTTGCCCTTCCCGCGGGGAAAAATACAAAAAGACAAAAATTGCTATGGAGGAAATTCCCGGCCAACCGGAACGGGCGATAAAGCCTGAACGACCAAACCTGCTATCCATTCTTTGTATCCTGACCTTTATCGGCAGCGGTATGAATTTTTTTTCCAACATGATAATTGCAGCGTTTCATAACAATAACGCTTTTACCAAAACTGCCCAAACGGTTGCTGAACAATTCAACCTTCCCGGTATTGATCTGATTCTGGACTCACCACCGGCATTTTTCTTCGTATCCGGGATCATGTATATTTTTTCATTTGCCGGAGCCCTGCTGATGTGGAATTTCAGGAAAACAGGGTTTCATTTGTACACGATTGCACAGATCCTTTTAATCATTACTCCGATGTATTTTCTTAAGATGCCGGCACCGTCTATTCTTGACATTCTTTTTTCCGGGATATTTATAATTCTCTACAGCGTTCATTTGAAGAGCTTTTCCTGAGATGGGACCGAACCTTAATACTGAAAATCTGAAACCGGATATCCATAGATCCAGACCTGTTATCCTTTCCATTTTTTGTCTTTTTGGATATGTGTATTTCGCGCTCCTGGCACTGCTGTTCATTCTGGCGACTTTCTATTCAGGATGGATCACAGAAGTGACAAACAACTATGTTCCGGCGGAAGCAGCTACCAAAGCTCAGATTTTTCTGCTCTTTTCTTCCGGTGCTTTATTGCATCTGGTTGCTTTCGCCGGACTTATTTTACTATGGAATATGAGGAGAACAGGTTATTATCTTTTGGGTGTTCCCTGCCTTGCTGTTGCCTGTTATCATCTTTTTCAACCGGGATTATCAATTTCAACATCGCTTATTTATATACTATTCATCATCATTTTCGGATTTTTCTTTCGCCGGTTGAAGTAAAAGTTCACAAAATGGAACATCACGCGGTAATGTTTCCTGACTTCTTCATCAATAGAATTGTTGTCCTTTTATTTTTATTTTTCTAAGATAAAGGTCGTAATAAGCATATTCCGGCTCGAGGTTACTTTCCCATTAGATGTGGATGTAACTATTTTATATCCCGAATTTCTTAATTTATTCAATGTTTTATTTATTATAATATTGTTCTGAACGAGATATTCATCATTGAATTTAAATGGCGCTAAGTCAATAATTTCATTAGTTGAATCTGCATAAATTATAATTATTTTTGAACTTGTAACTGTAAAATTCTCATAGATCCGCATGGTGATGTATCTGCTTTCTGTATCTTCCTGTTTCCCTTTAAAGGACGCAAATACACATAATAATGACAATATCAGCCCGGACATAATAAATATCCCGATGTTTCTGTTTTTCATAACAATGATTTTAAGAATTTAAGTTTAAAGATGTTCAAAATTATAAAAAAATAGATTTAAAGACAATATTTTTTACACCCATGGTTATTATTGCTTATTTCACAAATATCAAGCATCATTCCTACAGACATATTAGTATTATTGTAAAAAATGCGTCAACGATAATTGCATAAAAGTATTAATAACCGTACAGATCTGGGTATCATGTTTGTTTTTGCCAAGTTGAACACATAAAATCAGTTCATAACATTTTTAATGAATTAAGAAGTATGTTAGGAAACATCATCAATCAGTAGTGTCCGGTTAAAATTATTAAACGTTCTTTGAAATTATTGATTGATAAGGCATGCAAGTGATTTTGCAATGGTGACGATTTGATTTTACCTTGGGATCAAATCCCAAGACATGAATCAAGGAAAGTACGTCTTTACTCAGATCGCTGCCTTTCTCCCTGGCCGAGTATTTGACAGATGTGTTAATCATTATTCCGGGAACTATTACGTCAAACATTTTAAATGCTGGAACCAATTGTTGAGCATGATGTTTGGCCAACTAAGCGGTAGAGATAGTTTGCGGGACTTGCTTATCAGCATAAGTGCTCATCGTTCCAAGTTCTATCATTTAGGTTTTGGAAAAAATGTATCTCGGTCCAACCTTGCCACTGCAAATGAGATCCGTGACTATCGTATCTTCGAGGAACTGGCTTATGAAATGATAGCAGAAGCCAGAAATTGCTGCCAAAAAGATGTCGATTTTACACTGTCCATTGAAAATTCAGTGTATGCTTTTGACTCTACGATGATTGACCTTTGCCTCAGTGTTTTCTGGTGGGCCGAGTTTCGTAAAGCTAAGGCAGCAGTCAAAATCCACACGCTCTATGACATCAGAACCTCGATTCCCAGCTTTATTCACATTACCGACGGCGCTACACACGATGTTCACGGTTTAGATGTTCTGACGTACGAGGCTCAAGGGTTTTACATTTTGGATCGAGCTTATGTTGACTTTGCCAGGCTATACAATATTCATCAACACAACGCCTATTTTATAACCAGGGCAAAAGACAACTTCCGATTTATTAGGATTAGTTCTGGCAAACCCGACAAGAAAGCCGGGGTAATTTGCGACCAATGCGTAAAAGTAAAAGGCTTTTATTCGAGCAAACACTATCCCGATTATTTAAGGCGAATCAGGTTTATCGACATTGAGACTGGGCGAAGAATGGTGTTTTTAACGAACAATTTTGATCTGCCGGCTGTTGACTATACTTATCCCCATATTTAGGACAAAAAAGTTAAAGAATATTGGTGTGTAACGGGATTGGGACGGGAAATAACTCGAAGAGTTATTCTCGGATCAAGCCCTTTCTCTTTTTGCTTCTTTTTCTCTTTGTTCATTTCTGTTAATATGTTCATAACTCAAGCGGCCTGGAAATACATTTTCCGGGGAATGCTGTAATCCAAACCCTGATGGACCCGAACATTATTATAAAAATCAAAATATTCATTCAATCCCCTGTAGAGTTCAAGTCCATCGGAATAGGCGTGTAGATAAACGTTTTCGTATTTGACGCTCCGCCACAGACGTTCAATAAAGACATTATCAATAGCTCTGCCTTTACCGTCCATACTAATCTTTACCTCGTTTTTATTAAGAATATCGATAAATTCTTTGCAGGTAAATTGTACTCCCTGATCCGAATTGAATATTTCCGGTTTTCCATGATGCTTGATTGCCGTTTTAAGCACCTCTATACAGAATTCAGCATCCAGGGTGTTGGATAGCCCCCATCCGACGACAAAGCGGCTGTAAAGGTCCACAATGGCCACCAGGTACATGAACCCATGTTGCATCGGAATATAAGTAATATCCGTTGCCCAAACTTGGTTGGGATGATCAATTACCAGATCTTTCAGCAAATATGGATACTTATAATGCTGCTTGTCTGCAATTGTGGTTCTGGGTTTTGGATAAATAGCCCTAAGTGCCATCAGACGATACAGCCTCCGTATCCTTTTGATATTAACAAGGTAACCCATTTCTTTCAAATGCTCGGTCATCCTTGGCACTCCGTAAAAGGGATACCGGGTATATTCCTGATCAATCATTTTCATCAGATCAAGATTGACCGGGGTCTCTTCACACGGTTTATAGTACAGTCCGGATCGATGGATCGAAAGTAAATCGCATTGTCTGGCCACACTCAACTCCGGATGATCCTTGTCTATCATGGTTCGCTTCTCTTCAAGCATATACCCTATAGTAGCTTTTTTTTTAACCAGTCATTCTCGATTTTTAACTGGCCAATAGCCTCGAATAGCTTGCCTACATCTAGATCTTCTTTTGGTCTTTTATATCCTCGATCAAAAATCTGCGAGGCATTTGAAAGAAATTCTTTCTTCCAAAGAGTGATCTGGTTTGGATGTACCTGGTAGAGCTGAGCTAGTTCACTGAGTGTTTTCTGCTCTTTTAGGGCTTCAAGAACCACTTTGGCCTTGAACTCAGGACTGTGTTTTTGTCTTTTTTTCTTGTTCATTGTGACAGCTAATTTAAAGGTTTATTTTCCACCTTAACTTGCTGTCCTAATTTTGGGGAGTATTATAGACATCGCTTTGCTTTATAAATACCGGTGGAAGGTTGAATTGTTCTTTAAGTGGATCAAGCAGCATCTGAAGGTAAAATCATTCTGGGGGAACTCTCAAAATGCCGTTAAAACCCAAATTTATATTGCAATCATCACCTATACCCTAGTCGCAATAGTAAAATCGAAGATGAAGAGTACACTGACAACCTACGAAATACTGCAAATATTAAGTGTCTCCTTGCTCGATAAAACGCCATTAAAAGACCTTTTATCGAACCAAATCAATCAAGATGTCAAAGAACAAAACGATATGCAATTGAAAATCAAGTTAATTTAACAGGACACTAGTGATCATCAATCTATCATTCAATCATACACCATAAAATCTTTGGTAGAAATGGATGAAATGTAGTTCCGATAAATATTGGGAGAACTTTTCCAATACAAATGGCAGGATTGAATTAAAAAAATAAATAAAATGTAGTTTTTAACTACTTGATTAACAGATATTATTGACTTTTTGTTAAATTATTATTAATAATTTTTTTTTTATTATAATTTTTTTTTTTTGATATTTGCTTACAATTTTTAATAGTCGCTGAAATACGTTTGCCGATTTTTAATAATCATGTCATGTTGAGCATTTTGTATTTTGATTATTTTTCCGGTACCATATAGAACACTAATTCTTCATATGTTTAACAAAAACCCAAATCAATGAAAAAAGTAATCTTTACACTTGTGATTGTATTCATCACCGTGATTTCAGTGAATGCACAGGATTTAACATCTAAAAAAGGTTTCCCCATCCTACCGGAAACCGGTGATATTTGTTTATCCATTGATGCTGTGCCCTTTTTTGTCTATGCAGGTAATTTCTTTCATGGTAGCGAAAAGACAATGGCTCCAAATTGGAATTTCCCTGGATTTGGAACTCTTGGAACCAACGTACCCATGTTCACAATTTCATTGAAAAAATTTATAAATCCAAAAACAGCTTACCGAGCTAGAATCAGAATTGGATATAATATCGACACTAAAAAGAATATCCTCCGTGATCAAAATGATACTATTTCCCTGACCAATCCATCGACTGTCACAGATAAATGGTCAAATTCTCAACTTAACATCGCATTAGGCTTTGGTCTTGAAAAAAGAAGAGGGAAAGGCAGAGTGCAGGGAATTTACGGAGCAATGGCCAATGTTATGCTTTCTTCCGTTGGAAATAAATTTACTTACGGAAATGCTTTTTCTTCCAATTTCACAGATCCGGAATCTACTATATATCCCTGGCGTGAAATATCTCCGGGTGTATATGAAACTGCTCATGAGACCGACAGGGTTACAAAATACAATGAGGGAATGACATTCGGTATTGGTGTCAATGCATTTATCGGGGTTGAGTATTTCTTTGCACCAAAGATGTCCATCGGTGGTGAGTTTTCATGGGGAGTGATATTTCAAGTAACGGGTAAAAGTAAAGAAGTCGGAGAATACTGGTCTGACGGTGCTGTCAAGACTCATGAAACAAAAGAAGGTGGTTCTACCTATTTTGGAATTGATAACACCAACTCCGGAGGCTGCATCAATTTGTCTTTCTATTTTTAGCATTTACTAATTGAACATATAAGTTGTTTTAATAAAGGGGAGATCGGAATGGTCTCCCCTTTATTTGTCTCGTCGTCTTATCAGCTAAATTTCCCTGATCCAGCAACGTTGTCGGATATGAATCCGACTTTCCCAGTTTTTCCAAATGGAAATTGTTTTAAAATTCTCTTCCAACTGATCTTCCATCTGAAAAGCCATTCAATATTCAGCCTCACAATAAATAAAAGTCGGATTTTTGTCCTTCCTCAAGGTCCGGAGTTCGTCAAAATTCAGAGGAGGGCATCAGTATTTATTTCCTTTATAAAGAGTAAATGGAAATTTGATAAACCGTTTCAGGTCCTGTCGAGAAGTAATTTTTTAATCTCGAATGCCGGCATCTTAAAACCAACCCTCCTTTTTATACCATTCCAGCGTTTCTTTAACTCCCGAGTCAAGATCATAATCAGCTTTAAAGTTAAAATCATTTTGAAGCGGTGCAATTTCACACCTCCAGTTGGTACTGCTCAGCACATTGTATTTATCGGAATTAAGGGTTGGAGTAGTTCCCCATAGTCCGCAAACTTTTTCGAGGGAGTAAGCAATGACTTTTACAATTCCCGCCGGAATTGTGAATTGGAAAGTCTTTTTGTTTAAATGTTTCTTCGTGATTGCGGCAAAAGTAACGGATTCATATTCCAATCCGTCCGAAACAAAATAGGCTTTATTGACAACCGGTGATGCCAGGGCATCAAACACCAGCCTGGCCAGGTCTTTGACATAAATAAAAGTCAGGATCTGCTTTTTTGTTCCGATATAAGGTTCAAGTCCGTTATTGATAGTCCTGAAAAAAACATAATAATCGGTTTCCCGGGGCCCGTAAACTCCGGTCGGACGAAATATAAGCCAGGGAAAATCTTTTAATGAAGTAATAAAAGTTTCTGCCGCCAGCTTGCTTTTCCCGTAAATCTCGATAGGTTTGGGAATGCCCGAAAGCATAACCGGTTCCATGGTCACAGGATCACCCGGTCCAAAAGCAGCCAGACTACTGAGAAATATAAATTTCGAAGGAACCATTTCCGTATTGATCAAAGCCTCAATAAAGTTGCGGGTATTTAAATAATTGACTCTGTTAAAATCGTCTTTCTTTTGCGACTTGGTAATTCCGGCACAATGGATGATATAATTAAAATGTACTTTTTGGCTCTTCAATTCCAAAAGCGTTGATTCAAGGGAAGCAGTAATGGAAAAATCAAATTCAACAAACCGGATCCCGCGATCGGTGAGGTACTTTCTGGAACTTGTCTTCCGGATACCTGCGTATACTGTTAAGTTACGTTTCAGTCCTTCTTCGACGAGAAAACTTCCTATGAAACCGCTTGCGCCCGTGATCAGTACATTGGTCATAATGATAAGTTATTAGTAGGTAGTGGGTAATAAAATAAAGAGAACTCCTGACTGCTGACTGTGTACTAAAAATGTTTGATCCAGCATCTCCTTGTGAGGTGCTGTCTGCCATTAAAGTTTTTCCAGATGGTCAATGCTTTAGCATTATCTTCCAATTGAGGATTGGTAATGGCCCTGACCACATGGTTCTTAATATAGGCTTTATGCATTTCGTTGTAATACAGTGCATTTATTCCCTTCGACTGGTAATCGGGCCGGACACCATTGAGATACATATCTATGGTATCGTTCCTCCTTAATGCCATCAGGATATGGATGAATCCAAACGGGAAAAGTTTACCGTTACACTTCTGCAATGCGCGTGTTAAGGATGGCATAGAGATACCAAAACCAATCACTTCATCTTGCTGGTCAATGACAAAGGAGACAAACTCCGGTCGTATAAAACCGAAATATTGTTTAGTATAGTTCCTCATTTGCTTCTCCGTCAATGTGGTATATCCATAGAGTTTGTCAAATGCCAGATTCAGTGTCTTAAACATTTTCATTGCATAGGGAAGCAGCTCTTTTGCTTTTTTTGCCTTCAGGACATGGAGTTTATATTTTTCCTGGACCAGTATGGACATCCGTTCAACTTTATCCGGGATTTCCGGAGGAATGCTGAATTCATACTGAACCCAGTCGGCGGCACGGGCAAAACCCATTTTCTCCATGTGTTCGGGGTAGTATGGAAAATTATAAATGGATGCCATGGTAGACAGCTCATCAAAACCATTGATCAGCATTCCCTCGTTATCCATGTCGGAAAAACCAAGCGGTCCATGGATCCCGGTCATTCCTTTTTCTTTTCCCCAGGCAATGACAGTTTCGATCAACAATCGGGATACAGCGAGATCATCGATAAAATCGATCCACCCGAAACGGATAAGCTTTTCATTCCAGCGTTCATTAGCCTTATGATTGATGATCCCGGCAATTCGGCCTACGGTCTTCTTATTCTGGATAGCAAGCCAATAGCTGGCCTCACAAAAATCAAAGGCAGGATTTTTGTCGCTTCTGAGTGTATTGGACTCATCCAAACGTAAAGGCGGACACCAGAATTTATTTCCCGCATAAAGTTTAAAAGGAAGGCCAATGAATTTTTTAAGATCCCGTCGTGAAGATACTTTTCTAATCTCAATTTCCATTTTTATGGGAATAAGAGCGTTTCAGGAAATGATTCGAAGTTTTTTTCCGGTCTTCAAAAATCCTTCAAGGGCAATATCAACCTGTTCCTTTGTATGTGTTGCCATGAGCGAAAAGCGGATTAAAGTATTTTCTTTACTTACGGCAGGTGAAACGATCGGATTGACAAAGATTCCTTCATCAAGGAGCAGTTTGGTGATTTGAAGTGTTTTAATATTGTCGCGAATATACAAGGGGATGATCGGGGTAATGGTATTACCGACGTCGAAACCAAGTTTACGGAAATTGTCGATGGCATAATGGGTAACGTCCCACAGATGTTGAATTCTTTCAGGTTCGCTTTTAATGATTTCCAGCGCTGCCAGGACCGATGCCGCAGATGCAGGGGTAATGCTGGCACTGAAAATCAGCGACCGGGAATTATGTTTGATATAATTGATCGTTTCAAAATCACTTGCAATAAATCCTCCTAACGCTGCAAGAGATTTCGAAAAAGTACCCATGATCAGATCGATTTTTTCGGTCAGACCGAAATGAGATGCTGTTCCCGATCCTTTTTCTCCTATAACTCCAATGGCATGTGCATCATCGACCATGATCGTGGCTTCATATTTTTCAGCAAGGTCGACGATCGCCGGGAGGTTGGCAATATCTCCGTCCATGCTGAATATACCATCGACCACGATCAGTTTGATGCGCCCGTGTTCACACCTTTTCAAGTGGTGTTCCAGCGAATGCATATCGTTATGCCTGAACTTCAGCACCTTTGCAAATGAGAGGCGCGTGGCTTCAATGATGGAAGCGTGGTCAAGTTCATCGATAAGGATATAGTCATTTCGTCCGGTAACAGTAGGAATAACTCCTATGTTTACCTGGAACCCGGTGCTATATACAAGGGCTGCATCCTTTTTGACAAATTCAGCAAGTTTATTTTCCAATTCAATGTGAATATCCAAAGTTCCATTCAGGAACCGGGAACCTGCACATCCGGAACCATATTTTTCAATAGCTTTGACGGCAGCTTCCTTGATCTTTGGGTGGGTGGTCAGTCCAAGATAACTGTTGGAGCCAAACATCAGGACTTTTTTCCCATTGATGGTCACCATCGTATCCTGGTCCGATTCGATTATCCGGAAATAGGGATAAAGACCCATCCTTTCAACTTTTTGTGGTTCGGTGTAATGGGAAAATTTTCGTTGTAAAATCCTCATAGTAATTGGAATAGGTGGCTGAATGGGAGTAAAGATAAAAACGTTACATATTTTTTTGCGTAAATTCATAACCCGACTGAAGGGCTTTCAGGTTTAAGGCGATGATTTCATCTCCTTTCTCCCGGAAGATAAACCGTATGGCTTCTTCAATTTTCTTAAAAGCCATTCCCAGGAAAGGGGAAGAAGCTCCGAGGATCACTGTATTTGCGGCTTTTACTGAGCCAGCATCCTTTGCCAGGGATTCTGCATCCATTGCAATATGATGAGGGATCTGCTCTATTTCTTTTTTTACCACTTCGATATCCGGATAATTTGGGATATTCTTGAATGGAAGGATATTCGTGATCACCCATCCATCAGGAGAAAGATAAGGGAGGTAGCGCAATGCTTCCAGTGGTTCAATGGAGATGATCAGATCAGCTTTGCCAAACGGGATCAGATCGGAAGCGATTTCCTGGCTCGAAATCCTGAGATTTGACATAACATCGCCTCCCCGCTGACTCATTCCATGAATTTCTGATTGTTTCAGGAACATTCCCTGTTCCAGCGCAGCATATCCAATGATTGAAGCAATTGAAATAATTCCCTGGCCACCAACGCCGGCAAGGATAATATCTTTTTTCATCTCTTGAGAATTTAATTTTTTTGCTGGTTCTTTTTAAATTTCTCTCTTATCCGTTTGTCGACGGAAACAACACATTCCCGCCGGGGAATTATCACAGAAACGCCCTGATATGCTAACTCTTCAGAAATAATTTTAACGTTTTCCTCATGATTCTTTTTCAATGGTTTGATAACCCGGATATGCTTTTCCTCAACCCCGATGCCTTTGCAGATCTCTTCAATCCGGCCAGTAGCGGCTGAGTTCTGACCGCCTGTCATCGCAGTAGTTCCGTTATCGAGAATGAAAATGGTAACCGGGGCTTTCCCAATCACGGCATCAAGCAATCCGGTCATTCCGGAATGGGTAAAGGTGGAGTCGCCAATGACAGCCACCGACGGTTTCATTCCTGCATCTGAAGCCCCTTTCGCCATGGTAACAGAGGCTCCCATATCGACACATGAATTGATGGCTTCGTATGGTTTCAGTGCCCCAAGGGTATAACACCCGATATCCGAAAAGACCCGACCCTTGGGGATGCTGGACATGGCTTCATTCAAGGCATTATAAGTATCAATGTGGGGACAACCATTGCAGAGTGATGGCGGACGGGCTACCATGAGTTCCGGTACCGTTAATCCGGAAGTTTCTTTTATTCCCAAAGCCGATGCGAGAAGATTGGGATTAAGTTCACCATCCCTCGGAAGCGTTCCGTCAAGGCGTCCTTTGACTTTTAATCCACGACCAAGATATCCTTTGATCTGTTCCTCTATGAACGGATAACCATCTTCTGCCACAAAGATCACACTACATTCATCGGCCAGACGTTCAACCATTTTACGGGGGAGCGGGTACTGACCGATTTTCAAAACCGGATAGGGAACCACCCGGTCTGAAAAATTCTCCATCAGGTAATTATACGCTATTCCGCTGACAATAATACCCAGGGATTTATCTTTTCCTTCGGTATATTTATTGAATGTCGATTGTTCAGATTCCTCGTTAAAAGCGAGATGATCATTTAACAGTTTTTTGTACCTGCGTTTTGCAATGCCGGGAAGTAAAACAAACTGACGCATATCGGAAGGAAGATGCATTTCATTTTGAGGCCGGCTTTCCCTGGTGACCACTCCGGACCGTGAATGAGCCATCCGGGTTGTGATGCGAAGCAAGACCGGGATCCCGTATTTTTCGGAGAAATTAAAACCATAATGTACCATATCGTAAGCTTCCTGCTGGTTCCCCGGTTCCAGCATGGGAACCAAAGCAAATTTTCCAAAAAATCTTGAATCCTGTTCATTCTGCGAGGAGTGCATTGAAGGATCATCGGCAGCGACGACAATAAGACCGCCGTTGGCTCCGGTAATTGCCGAATTGATGAATGGGTCAGCGGCAACATTCAAACCGACATGTTTCATACATACCATGGTACGTTTCCCGGCATAAGACATACCAAGTGCTGATTCCATGGCAGTCTTTTCATTGGCCGACCAGGTACAATGAACACCATTCATCAGTGCATGTTTTGAATGCTGTACATATTCCATAATCTCTGTTGAGGGAGTGCCGGGATAGGCATAGATACCCGAAAGACCTGCATCCAGAGCGCCCTGGGCAATCGCCTCATCTCCTAATAATAACTTCTGCATATCAGACTTTAATTGAATATAGGCAAAAGTAAGAATATTTTATAGAATTTATTTACTTTTTTTCCTCAAATAGAATCTCTAACTTTGTCGCTTTCCATCCCTATGTCCATAATGATCTGTCAATATGAAACACGCTGATAATGCGCTCTCCATCCTGCTTGTTTTAACTTTCCTTCTTCTTCCTCATATTCTTCAGTCACAAACCGGCACTCTTCGTGGTTTTGTTTATGAAAAAGAATCGGGAGAACCTGTATTGTTCACAAATGTTTACTTTTACAGAACGACCATCGGCGCTCCTACGGATGCGAACGGATATTTTGCAATCACCCGGATTTTGCCCGGAGATTATACTCTGATGGTAACGTATGTCGGATTTGACACCCTCAAGATTCCAGTTACTATCAAAGCCAATGAAATCTTAACAAAAAAACTTTACCTTTCGAAATCTACCTTTACATTAAATGAAATCAATGTCTCGGCTGCGAGACAGGATAAGGTCAGAGAAACACAAACTAGCATTATTAAGGTTACTCCTAAAGAGATTCAGCAAATACCGGCCATCGGAGGACAACCTGACCTGGCGCAGTATTTGCAGGTACTTCCCGGCGTTATCTTCACCGGTGACCAGGGCGGACAATTGTACATCAGAGGCGGTCCCCCTATTCAAAACAAAGTGATTTATGACGGGATGATCGTTTACAATCCCTTTCATTCCATAGGACTTTTTTCTGTTTTTGATGTTGACATTCTGAAAAATATCGACGTATATACCGGAGGCTTTAATGCCGAATATGGTGGAAGGATCTCATCCATTATGGATATTTCAACCCGTGATGGCAACAAAAAACGGATTTCCGGTAAATTTGACATCAGCACATTTGGTGCGAAAGCATTGATTGAAGGTCCTATTGTAAGGCAAAAGGATGAAAAAAGCACTTCTGCTTCCTTTATCCTTTCCATTAAAAATTCCTATCTCGCACAAAGCTCAAAGATCTTTTACAAATACATCGACGAAGACGGACTTCCTTTCAATTACCTTGATATCTATGGCAAGATCGCTATCAACACTCCCAACGGCAGTAAAGTTGGTTTGTTCGGGTTCAATTTCTCCGACAAAGTGAATTATAAAACCCTCGAGGATTACCATTGGGATTCCTATGGCGGCGGTCTGACGTTCCTTGCTTTTCCAGGAAAAAGTTCTGTCCTGATCGAAGGTAATTTCGCATATTCATTTTATAAAGTAGTCCTTGAAACATCCAACCAGTCTCCCCGTTCCAGTTCCATCGGAGGGTTTAACGGGGGGTTGAGTTTTAACTATTTCTTCGGGCGTGATGCCTTGAAATATGGTCTGGAGGTTTCGGGATATAAGACAATATTCGATTTTTATAATTCGGTAAACCGCAAAATCGACTACACCCAGAACACAACCGAAGGATCGCTATTTGTTAAGTACAAATGGATGCCAGGAAAATTTATCATTGAACCCGGTTTCCGGTTACAATATTATGCCTCACTTTCAACATTTTCTCCGGAACCGAGACTGGCCATTAAATATAATGTTGCCAAGAACTTCCGATTGAAAATGGCTGCAGGGATGTATTCCCAGAACCTTATCAGCACCACCTACGACAAGGATGTCGTGAATCTTTTCTATGGATTTTTATGCGGGCCTGAAAATCTCCCCTCTGAATTTATGGGAAGGAGCGTAAAGAGCAAACTGCAACGCTCCTCGCATGTAGTATTCGGATTTGAATGGGATCTACTTCCGAACCTCAGCCTGAATGTTGAGGGATATTATAAATACTATCCTCAGCTGACCAGCCTCAACAGGAACAAATTATATGATGACAATTCGGAAAATGCAGATAAACCCGATTATTATAAAAAAGATTTCGTTCTTGAAACGGGCGATGCAGAAGGAGTAGACTTCTCGGTTAAATATGATATTAAAAAGCTTCATATCTGGTTCACCTATTCTCTTGGATTTATCCACCGCAGCGATGGAGTGATGAACTATGTTCCGCCTTACGACCGGAGGCATAATTTAAACCTGCTGGCTACTTATATCTTCGGAAAAAAAGGCACCTGGGAGCTTGATGCCCGTTATAACTATGGTTCGGGATTCCCCTTTACCCAGACACAGGGATTTTATGAGCTGATCGATTTCGGGAATATGGGAACCAACTATACTACTGCTAACGGTCAGCTTGGCATTCTCTATTCAGATTATGATGAAGGCAGGTTGCCCTATTACAGCCGTTTTGACATTAACCTGAAAAAAACATTCTACCTTGGTAAAACCATGAAACTTGAGACCAATTTGAGTGTTACCAACATTCTTAACCAGCAAAACATCTTTTTCTTTGACCGGGTAAGCTATACGAGGGTTGATCAGCTACCAATAATGCCAAGTATTGGTATCTCATTCGGGTTCTGAAATTTAAAAAAGGTTACCTATGTTTTCCTTTTCACTGTTTTCAGGAATTCAATTCCAACAGGTGGAAGAAAGTGTGGGAAGTATCATATCCGGAAACAAAGGATCAGTACCCGATCCTCAAATTTCCCGAATCCTCCTCTCCCTGCTTGACTTAACCTCCCTTGAAGGGTCCGATACCGGACAGAAAATACGTGGCCTCTGCGAAAAAGCACTTTCTTTTAAAGATAAAGGACTCCCTTACCCAGCAGCCGTCTGTATCTATCCTCCTTTTATCCGCTCCGCACGACAAGTCCTTCAGCATTCCGGAATCAAAATCGCAACGACTGCTGCTTCATTTCCAAGTGGTCAGATGCCTATCTCCATTAAACTGGAAGAGATCCGGTATGCACTTGATGAAGGAGCTGATGAAGTTGATGTAGTCATCTCAAGAGGGACTTTTCTGGAAGGAAATCACCATGTTGTTTACCGTGAATTAGATGCAATCCGTGAGATGACGAATGGTCATACACTAAAAGTTATCCTGGAAACCGGTGAACTCGGCACTTATCAGAACATCGCAAAAGCCAGTGAAATAGCTATTGAAGCAGGTGCCGATTTTATTAAAACCTCCACCGGAAAAATCAATCCCGCCGCTACTGAAGTTTCTGTCTTTATAATGCTTCAAGTAATAAAAGCATATTTCTTCAAGACCGGAAAAAAAGTCGGGATTAAACCTGCAGGAGGTATCAGTGACCCGAGGCAGGCGTTGAACTACTATTCACTTGTCCGGGAGATCCTTGGACCAGATTGGCTTCAACCCGGATTATTCCGTATCGGAGCAAGCCGTCTGGCTGATCAACTGACGGAATTATGTAAATAATATGATCATTCCTTTAAATTTTAACTCATGAATAAAAGTCCTTTGTATCTGATCCTTCTGCTTGGATCTTTTATATTCCTTTTCAGCGAATGTGGTAAGGATTCCCCCACTCCTGCTGATGCCCGTGCATCATTTCTTGGTCGATGGAGTGTCACTGAAACAAAGAAAAATCAGACCTATGATGTCGAAATTACTGCCGATATGAACTCGACGAACGGGGTGCTGATCTATAAATTTGGGAATTTCGGAAGTTCAATTGCAGCCGGGGCTTCCGTAAATGGAAACACCATCACGCTGGACGCAGACCAGGAAATTGTCTCCGGAATTATTATCAATGGATACGGAACTCTCTCAAATACAAAAATAAACTGGAACTATACGATCAACGACGGAGCAGATATAATAACTGTTACGGCAATATATACAAAAATCTGATCACTTCAGGGAGCTATTCCATCGCTGGCGGTTGACAATAATTTGTACGACATTTTCATACATTTTACAGAAATCTTCAGGATCTTCCCGATAGTAATTCAGATTCATGTTAAATCTTTCTTCTGAAACGCCATATTGTTTAAAAAGTTTTTCAAAATAGATATCTGCATATTTCTGCGGATCTTCTCCTTTATTCCTCTTTATCATTAACATAGCTTCCACGGTATGAATGTCGGCCAGTATTACGGTCATTTTTGTCTTCGAGATCATCGAATCTGAAGGTAATTCCGTTCTTTCAGGCCTGGAATCAGGAGTGTGGCAGGATAAAAGAAAAGAGAAAAAGACAATGGGCAATAGCCTATGCACAGAATACCTATTTATTCCTTGATTTATATTCCGCATTGATGGCATTCAAAGCATCTTTTGTTATATCAAGCGTTTCGTTTGGGAGTAAGATTTCACCCCCCTTTTTATATCCCATGATATAATCATAGTTGAATTTGCTGTTATAACGCTTCAGGAAGTTTGTCACCGTATCAAGCAGCCGGATATTCATATTCAATTCCTGCTCGGCAACCATTTGCGTATACCGGTCCTTTTTTTCGACCAATGCCTGCTGCCGTTGCATCAACCGTTCATAAATGACTTTTGCTTTCTCTTCCGTAATAGCATTTGCTGAAATCTGCCGCTGAAAATCAGCAGCTTCTTTTTCCAGCGATCCTTGTTCAGCCATAACTTCCGCTTGCAAACGGTTTCCGGTAGTTTCCAGATCCCTTCTTAATACCTTGACGAATTCGTACTGGGTATTGAGAGAATCCAGGTTAAGATACACAATGGCAACCGGTTTCGTTGCATCGGATTGCGAATCAAAAGAACCTTTTCCTCCGGGGGCTTGTTTTCCTGTAAAATGGAGAATGTACAAAACCGCCAGCCCTGCCAAAACAATGATTGCCAGAAGGGTATTGAAATTAAAAATAAAGAATTGTCTCTTTTCCTGAGGAATTTCAGTTTGTGGATTAGTTTCGTCTTGCATGATGTTAATGTTTAATTACCTAATTCTGACATGAATTTAATACGCATAAGCCGGAGTTCTTCTTCTGTAAATTCATCTTCACCCAATTCTTTCTGTGCTTCTTCAATAGAGTCGGATTCTGCTTTGCGGAAATATTCGAAGATCTCTTCCTGGTGGTAGGGATCGATAAATTCATCAATATAGTAGTTGATATCAATTTTTGTACCTGATCCGACGATACTTTCTATCTCGGAAATCAGTTCTTCAAAGGTGAGATTCTTGGCTAATGCAATATCATCCAATGAAATTTTACGGTCGATACTCTGAATAATATAGACCTTTAGTCCGGATTTATTGATCACCGATTTGACAACCATATCCATCGGACGGATGATCTCATTCTCATCCACATATTCCTTGATCAGTTCCAGAAATGGTTTCCCATATTTCAGTGCTTTCCCGGAGCCCACTCCGGTGATTTGTTTCAGTTCGTCGACCGTGATGGGATATTGGATGGACATATCCTCCAGCGAAGGATCCTGAAAAATCACAAAGGGAGGTAGTTTTTCTTTCCGGGCAATCTCTTTACGAAGATCTTTTAGTAAAGAAAACAATGTTTTATCCGCAGTACTGCTCTTGGATCCAAGGGCTTCGAACAGTTCTTCCTCATCGGGATTCTCAAAATCGTGATCATCCACGAGCATCATGGAATATGGATTCTTCAGAAACTCAATCCCTTCCTGAGTGATTTTCAGAATTCCATAATTTTCAATATCCTTGGTCAGCAAACGTTCGATCAGTGTCTGGCGGATAACGGCATTCCAGAATTTTTCATCCCGGTCTCCCCCTTTACCAAAAACCTCCAGTTTATTATGCTTATACGATTTAATGGTTGAGGATCCCTTCCCGATTATAATGTTTATTATATGTTTGTTTTTGAATTGCTGTTTGACAGCTAAAACCGTTTCCAGAACTATTTTTACATATTGCTTCCCCTCGAATTTTTTCTTGGGATGCATGCAGTTATCACAATTCTGACAGTTTTCTTCGGTATAGATCTCCCCGAAATAATGCAATAATTGCTTGCGGCGGCATACGGAAGATTCACTGTAGGATACTGTTTCTATCAGGAGTTGTTTGGCAATTTCCTGTTCAGCAACTGATTTGCCCTTCAGAAATTTTTCGAGTTTCTGAATATCATCATAACTATAGAACGCAATACAATTTCCTTCGCCGTCGTCACGACCTGCTCTTCCGGTTTCCTGATAATATCCTTCCAGACTTTTCGGCATGTCATTATGGATTACATACCGAACATCCGGCTTATCAATACCCATCCCGAAAGCGATCGTAGCAACAATGACATCCACTTCCTCCATGAGAAATTTATCCTGGTTCTGCCGTCGTGTGACGGCATCCAGACCGGCATGATAGGGTAAGGCTTTAATGCCATTTACAACAAAAGATTCAGCAAGCTCTTCAACCTTTTTCCTGCTCAAACAATAAACGATACCCGATTTTCCCGGATGACCCTTCATATACTTGATAATGTCTTTCGTGACATTCTTGGTTTTCGCCCTGACTTCATAATAAAGGTTCGGTCGGTTGAAAGAGGATAGAAATACGGTTGCATCCATCATGTTAAGGTTCTTCTGGATATCCTGTTGAACCTTTGGGGTAGCGGTCGCGGTGAGAGCAATAACCGGGACCTTTTGTCCGATGGCTTCAATGATTGGCCTTAACCGACGATATTCGGGTCTGAAATCATGACCCCATTCGGAGATACAATGGGCTTCGTCGATCGCATAAAACGAAATAGTAATATTCTTTAAGAAATCGATATTTTCTTCTTTTGTAATCGTTTCAGGAGCAACATAAAGCAACTTGGTCTTCTCTGCGAGGATATCTTGTTTTACCTGAGCGATCTCCTGCTTGGTCAAGGAAGAGTTCATGAAATGAGCAATATCTGTTTCTGTGCCAAAACTCCTGATAGAATCAACCTGATTCTTCATGAGGGCGATCAAGGGAGAAACAATGATGGCTGTTCCCGGTTTTAGTAAGGCTGGTATTTGGTAACAAAGTGATTTTCCTCCGCCTGTTGGCATTATGACGAAGGTATCCTTATTGGCAAGCAAGTTTTTAATGATCGATTCCTGATTGCCCTTAAAACTATCATAACCAAATACTTTCTTCAGTATTTCGTGCAGGTCATATTCGTCTTTCCGGCGAGCTTTTTTATGACTTGGATTTATTTTCGTAGCTTTGTTCAGGATAAGTGGTTTTTGAAGAAATACTCTGCTTATATACAAATATAAATCAATTCAACACTGATAAACAAAATTTTTAAAAAAAAATTGTGTTTTGAAAACTTTTCAATCCATTCAGAAAATTGCTCAAAATACCATCGACAATGAAGCTTCAGCCATTTCAGGATTATCCCGCTCGGTTAATTCTGATTTCATAAAATGCGTCAGGTTGATTTTATCGGCCAAAGGTAGGGTAATTGTTACAGGTATTGGTAAAAGCGCCATCATTGGTCAAAAAATAGTTGCTACCTTCAATTCTACAGGTACTCCGGCAATCTTTATGCATGCTGCCGATGCCATCCATGGTGATCTCGGGATTGTACAACATGAGGATATTGTATTGTGCCTGTCAAAAAGCGGTGAAACACCGGAAATCAAAGTACTGGTTCCTTTGCTTAAACAAAGAGGCAGCGCTTTAATTGCAATGGTCGGCAATACCTCTTCTTATCTGGCCAAACAGGCTGATTATATTATTGATACCACCGTCGAAAAAGAGGCTTGCCCTAATAATCTCACTCCGACGGCCAGTACGACCGCCCAGCTTGTCATGGGAGATGCTATAGCCATATGTCTCCTCGAAAGCAGGGGGTTTACCCCGGCTGATTTTGCAAAATTCCATCCCGGAGGGACCTTGGGGAAAGAACTGTATTTAAAAGTCGGAGATCTATATATTCATAATCAGGTTCCTATCGTTAAACATAACGATCCGATCAAAAAGGTGATTATGGAGATCTCTTCTAAGCGTCTGGGCGCCACCGCCGTTCTCAGGGGAGGTAAGTTAGTCGGGATTATCACCGATGGGGATATCCGGAGAATGTTGGAGACATCTTCCGGATTCAACCATCTGACTGCTTCCGATATCATGTCTCTTAACCCAAAAACCATTGAACCCGGCGTGCTGGTGGTTAATGCCCTGAACCTTATGCGACAGAATAATATCACCCAGATTCTGGTGGTGGAAAAGAAAAAATATAAAGGGGTTATTCATCTTCACGACATCCTTAAAGAAGGGATTCTTTAACCTGTTACCTTTGCTATCGACAAACCATTTTGAATAATTCAGCATCGCATGTTCCTCCGGACCGAAAAAATCGTAAAGAAATACAAGCATCGAACGGTCGTCAATGAAGTCACCGTAAATGTAAAACAAGGAGAAATTGTTGGTTTGCTCGGCCCGAATGGGGCCGGAAAGACTACCTCTTTTTACATTATCGTCGGTTTGATCAAACCTTTTTCCGGTGAGGTTTACCTGGATGAGATCAATATAACCAAAGAACCGATGTATAAGCGGGCTCAGCGGGGAATCAGTTATCTCCCTCAGGAACCTTCCGTTTTCAGGAAACTAAGTGTTGAAGATAATATCAAGGCAATTCTTGAATTTACAGGTCTGACCAAGGATCAACAAAAAGAGAGACTGGAAAAACTGTTGGATGAATTTGGTTTACAGCATGTCCGTAAAAGTGAGGGGATTACTCTTTCCGGCGGTGAAAGAAGAAGAACTGAGATCGCCCGATGTCTGGCCGTCGATCCGAAATTTATTCTGCTTGATGAACCTTTTGCCGGCATTGATCCGATAGCGGTCGAAGATATCCAGCAAATCGTTAGAAAACTCAAAGAGAAAAATATCGGTGTCCTCATTACGGATCATAATGTCCATGAAACACTTACCATTACCGATCGCTCCTATCTGCTTTTTGAAGGATCAATCCTCCGGGCCGGGACCTCTCTTGAACTTGCAGAAGATCCTCACGTAAGGAAGGTTTACCTGGGTCAGAATTTTGAACTCAGATAAACCCGGAATCAACACTATCAGAAATGATCAAGTCTTTCCTGAAGTAGTGGGATCAGATATATCTTTGCATAAAGAGGGAAAGCAACAGATATACAATAATTATCAGGGGAATGGAACTCAGAGAGAAAAGAATGATAAGGATAAGGGAGATTATCAGGAAAACATAACGAATCTGATTCCCTTTCCAATCCAGGTTCTTAAATTTCATAGAAAATATCCTGAAATCTGAGATTAACAAGTAGGAGAAGAAGACGGATAAAATCGCCAATACCCGGCTGTTGTACAATAATTCCGGCAAAAAATCCAACCGGATAAGCGTGAAAAATCCGGGCTGCACACCTTCAATCAAAGGGATGGATGCAAAAAAGATGGCATTTGCAGGCACCGGTAATCCGATAAAATTATTTTGCTGCCGCAGATCAATATTGAATTTTGCCAGTCGAATGGCGGAGCAGATCGGAATAAGTAAAGCAAAATAGGGAATAATATGCTGACGTTCCAAATAATTTCCGCTTCCTTCACAGCAAGCATAAAGTACCTGAAAGATCAGGATACCCGGGGCTGCTCCAAAAGAGACCATGTCGGCAAGGGAATCCAGTTGTTTTCCGAGTTCAGAATAGGCATTGAGCAAACGCGCTGCGGTTCCATCAAGAAAATCAAAGATGGCTGCAATGAAAATAAAGGCCGCGGCCATCGGAAAGTTACCATGTAAAATCAGGGTTAGGGATACCAGACCACTGAAAAGGTTCAGGGTCGTAAGCGTGTTGGGAATATACTGCTTTAGCTTCATCCGATAATGATTTTTATTTTTATGGTCAGATGGAATATCCATTATTTTCCAAGGTCTTTCTGAAGGAGATATTAATGGATAATAACGATAACGAAATTACACTATTTTTACGCCCGGTCAATATAAATTAAAACTCTATTTCCCATGAAAAAGATTTTCTTCAGGACATCATTTCTGGTCATAATTTTCATGATGGCTGCTTTAACCAGTAATGCCCAGTTTAATATTTCCGCTGAATTTCGCATCAGGGGTGAATACCGCGACGGTTATGCCACTTTGCTGGACTCTTCAAAGTCATCGTGCACTGACCTCCTTGGACGGGTGAGGTTGATATTTGATTATCAGAATGAAAAAATCACAACGCGGTTTTCGCTATACGATGCTTGGGTTTTCGGGCAAAATAATTATTCAACCGATACCATCACTAAAAATACGATCAATGTTTTTGAAGCATGGTTCAAGTACAACTTTACAAAAGCCTTTGGGATCAAGATTGGCCGTATGGAAGTTACTTACGACGATGAACGGTTATTCGGACTGTCGAATTGGAGCATGTGGGGAGCGACTCACGATATTGTAATCGCACGGTTGGATGCGGATAAAATTGGATTCAGAGGCGATTATGCAGTTGCAGTTAATAATATAGCTCCGGCTTCAGCATATTTAAATTCCTATAGTGTCAGGAACAATTATAAATACCTCACTTATCTTTATCTTCAGAAGAAATTTTTTAAGGATAAGCTGACCGTATCCGCCATGGCAATTCTCGATGCATTTCAAAAAACCAGTCTTACTTCAACCCAAACGATCACGAATTACGATACACTATATATTTATAATGGCTATGATTCGATCATTGGAACGACGATCATCCCGGAAATAATTACAAAATCAACTACAGAAGAATTTCCAAATACCGTCTATGCCCGGGCAACCGTCGGTGCCGGAGCTTTGTTTAAACTGAAAAAATGGGAATTCTTCCTCAACGGATATTATCAGTTTGGAACTTATCGTGACGGACGTCAGATAGTTTCAAATTTTTATGCTGCCTATGTCAGTTGCCAGGTATTGAAATCATTAAAATTAATGGCAGGTTATGAGCATCTCAGCGGAAATGATTTTTCCGATACCAACTCCTTTAAGACAGAAGTCAGAGGGTTCAGTACCCTTTATGGAACTACCCATCGGGGATATGGTTATATGGACATGTTCAACGGTCTGGTAAAGGATAATCTCAGTCCAGGCTTAAATGATCTTTATGGTAGGGCGACCGTCAGCATTTCAAAAGAGATGTCGCTGGAACTCACTTACCGCTGGTTCAGCATTCCGCACGGTTATCTGTTTGTCAGATCACCCAAATCAGGTCAATTGCCCTATGAGGCAGTCAAAACCAGTCTGGGATCGGAGATCGACCTCATGTATACCTTCAAACCCATTCCGAATCTTGAGTTGAATGCGGCATACTGTTTTTTCCTTCCCACCGAATCAATGGAAAAGTATGATGGATTGAAAGCCGGAACCAGCAGATTTGCCCAGTATGCATATATTATGATCACCTATAAACCGAACTTCTTATCCACTGCTAAATAAAATGTCAGTAATTCTTTGCGATCTTTGCGCTAAAAGATCAGGATGTTGGATCTGTCGAAACTAATCATCAGCGAGTACACTTATCATTTGCCTTCCGACCGGATTGCACAATTTCCTTTAGCGGATCGGGATGCATCAAAACTCCTTATATACAGGAACGGACAGATCTGCCAGGATCTCTTTTCCAATATCGACCTTTTCCTACCTGATAATAGCTTATTGATATTCAACGATACCAAGGTTATTCATGCACGGTTACTTTTTGTAAAACAAAGCGGTGCAACCATTGAGATCTTTTGTCTGGAACCCTTGTCCCCTGTTTCCGAAATTCATGCTGCCTTTCAGCAGCAGCACCGTTCTACCTGGAAGTGTTTGGTAGGCAACATGAAACGGTGGAAAAGCGGAATTCTGCGAATGGATTATTATTTCGAAGGAAAACCATACTCTCTGACTGCTCTCCGAACCGGCGACTTGAGTGAGGGTTGTCATGCTGTGGAATTTTCCTGGGATCCTCCTGAACAAACTTTCTCCCAGGTGTTGAAATCCATCGGGAAAGTTCCTCTTCCGCCATATATCCGGCGACAGGCGAATGAATCCGATTCGTTAAGATATCAAACCATCTATGCCGAGAATGAAGGTTCCGTAGCCGCACCTACCGCAGGTCTTCATTTTACGGATGAAATTCTTAACAAATTAGCCCTTAAACAATATTGTTTCGAAAAGGTCACATTACATGTTGGAATCGGAACATTCCGCCCAATAACCTCCCTTGTAGTTACAGACCATATCATGCACAAGGAAAAGATTGTCGTGAAACGAAAGACCATTGAATCATTATACGATAACCCTGACCGACCTGTTATTGCAGTGGGTACGACCTCTGCACGCACCATAGAGAGTCTGTACTGGCTGGGAGTCGGGTTACTGGACCGGAAAAAAATGCCTTTTCCTGAAGTCGGCCAATGGGACCCTTACCAGCAAAGCAACCACTCCACCATCCCGGTGAAGAAAGCCCTTGAGAGTCTGCTGGAATTTTTATCGGGGAATGAACTGGATGAATATTCAGGGGAAACACAGCTGATGATCATTCCAAGTTATACCTATAAGATCGTAAAAGGATTGATTACAAATTTTCATATGCCCCAGAGTTCTCTTCTTTTATTGGTTGCGGCACTGATCGGGGAGGACTGGAGGAAAGCCTATCAATTCGCCATCGAACAGGATTTCCGGTTTCTCAGCTATGGAGATTCTTCTCTCTTTTTAAAAATGTCTGACAAATAACTCAAGTTCGCTTTTCTTTATGTACCTTTGACTTAATAAAATCCACGAAAATGATCCTCTCTATTTTATTGATTTTCGGACTGGGAACCTGGGAACTTCTGCTTATCGCTGTGGTCGTGCTTCTTCTTTTCGGAGGAAGGAAAATACCTGAATTGATGAAGGGTTTGGGGAAGGGTGTCAAAAATTTCAAGGACGGGATGGATGGAGTTGATGATATCGCCACAAAATGTGAAAAAAAAGATCAGGCTACCGAAAAGGGTGAAAAAAAAGAGTAATCCTTACCCCACAGTCATATTTTATAATGATTGAACACGCAATGGCAGTGTGGGAGAATTCATCAGCTGAAATAATCAGGATTGAACCGGATAATTGACTGAAACGAAAAGAATTTGCATAACACCGTGAACCAATTACCATCAATGCTTATCTTTGCAGTCTGATTAATTTCCTGTGAAAAAATCTAATACCTGCTGTTGTCGCTGACTGGCTCATTAATCATGAACTTAGAGCAATATTTCAAAAAATTCCGTAAAAATATTATTGGCCAGGATCAGATTTTTCCCTCTCCATTCGGGATACAGAAGATGATTTATGCCGACTGGATTGCCAGTGGCCGTCTTTACCGACCGATTGAAGATAAGATCACAAACGAAATAGGACCTTTCGTCGGAAATACACACACACAAGCCAGTGAAAACGGGAAACTCATGACGCTGGTTTATCAGGAGTCGCACCGGAAAATAAAGCAACATGTAAACGCTGGGGTAAATGACGTGATATTAACGACTGGTTTTGGAATGACTGGTGCCATAGTAAAATTCCAGAGAATCTTAGGTTTAAAGTCGTGTACGCATTTTTCTGATGGGATCTGTCTGAAGGATAAAGAAAAGCCTGTGATATTTATCACGCATATGGAACATCATTCCAACCAAACATCGTGGTATGAGACTGTTGCGGATATAGTCGTGGTAAAACCGGGGAAAGACCTTTGTTTTGACCTGAATCACCTGGAGGATGCCATTAAGCCCTATAAGGGAAAAAGAAGGTTGATCGGCTCTTTCACCGCCTGTTCCAATGTTACAGGTATCCGGACTCCAGTTCACGAAATGGCAATGCTGATGCACCAGTATGGAGGGAAAGTTTTCATTGATTATGCTGCATCGGCCCCTTATGATGATATCAATATGCATCCGGGTGATCCTATATATGATCTGGATGGAATATATTTCTCGCCACATAAATTTTTAGGGGGTCCCGGATCTTCAGGGGTTCTGATCTTCAACGCGGAGTTGTACAAGAACCCGGTGCCTGATCAACCCGGCGGAGGAACAGTTGATTGGACAAATCCCTGGGGAGAATATAAGTTTGTGGATAATATTGAAGTGAGGGAAGACGGGGGAACCCCAGGTTTTCTGCAGGCAGTGCGTTCAGCGCTCAGTACAGAACTTAAAAACCAGATGCAGGTAACCCGGATCCATGAGCGGGAAGATCATCTGGTGAGACTGGCTCTGCGCGAATTGATTTCCATTCCGGGGCTTCACATTCTGGCCAACCATGTAACCGACAGGTTGGGTATTATCTCTTTTTATCTTGATACTGTTCATTACAATCTTGTCGTTTCATTATTAAGTGACCGCTTTGGCATACAAACAAGAGGGGGATGTGCCTGTGCCGGCACTTACGCTCATTATTTGCTGGATGTCAGCTATGAAAAATCCAAGAAAATAACCGATCGGATTTCCATCGGGGATCTGTCTGAAAAACCCGGATGGGTAAGGTTGTCCCTGCATCCTACTATGTCTGACCAGGAGATTGTTTTTATAGCTGACGCAGTGCGTCAGATTTCCTTTAGACATAAAGAATGGAGCAAAGACTATACGTACAATAAGCACACCAATGAATTCATATTAAACATTAATAATCCGGGGAGACCGGATATTGAAAAATGGTTAACTTTTCAATCAGACAACTATGGCAACACTTGAAATTGACGGTAAGGTTTTTGAGGTCGATGGCGATGGCTTTCTTACCAGACCTGAACTCTGGAATGAAGAGGTAGCAAAGCTTTTTGCCAAATCTGACGGGATCCAGGAAATGAATGAAAAACACTGGGCGTTGGTTAAACTAATCCGTCGTAACTGGGAAGAAAAAGGGATGGCTCCTATGGTTAGGGTTCTATGCCAGGAGACCGGACTTAAACTCCGTGAGATTTACGAACTGTTCCCCTTAGGACCGGCCCGTGGGGCATGCCGTGTTGCAGGGCTCCCAAAGCCGGATGGTTGCGTATAAATCGATCGCTATGACGTGGTTTACGTGGATATTTCTGATTGCTCTGGTAATCTGCCTGGCAAGTTTGATCACTCACTTGATTGTACTTATCCGGTCGGGGATTCCGGTTGATTATGCTCCTCCTTCCGGCAAGATTTCAGCAGGGATCGCATATTCTTTTACCGGGGCGATGAGTCCGGTAAAAAAAGAATCTGCTTATCTGCATCTCCCGACCTATTCTGCCGGAATGATATATCACCTGGGAACCTTCATTTCAATCATTCTGGTTTTTCTGATATGGACAGGGGTGGTTCTTCCCCCGGTTCTGTCCTGGTGCTTATCCGTATTTATAATGATCTCCGCTTTATGCGGAATTGGCATCCTGCTTAAAAGAATACTGAAAAAAGAGCTAAGGGCGTTGTCAAATCCTGATGATTACCTTTCAAATATCCTGGTGACCGTATTTCAAGTTTTAATGTGCCTGTCATTGGTTACCGGATCAAATTTAATTCCCTGGCTCTTTGTATGGGGTAGTCTTCTATTACTCTATATTCCATTGGGAAAATTAAAACACCTGTTGTACTTTTTTGCTGCCCGCTGGCAGTTGGGTCTGTTTTTCGGCCGAAGCGGTGTCTGGCCTCCTCAAAAAAATCAAAAGCCCTGACTCATGAATAAGACCGACATGAATATTATTAAAAAGGGACTTGAGGTTTTCAATGAAGATTGCAACGGAAAGCTTTTAACGCACTTGAACAGCTGTGTTCGCTGTGGATTATGTGCCGACAGTTGCATCTATTATAAAGCTACCGGGGACGAACGTTTTATTCCGGCCAGAAAAGTCGACCTCGTTGCATCCATTTACCGCAGGTATCATACATTCACCGGGAAGGTATTTCCCAATCTGGTCAATGCTCGGGAACTGAATGAAGAAACTTCGAAAGAAATGGTCGATCTCTTGTTCGGGGCCTGTACGATGTGCGGGAGATGTACGATTCATTGCTCCATCGGTGTCGACATTGCCTTTCTGGTAAAGACAGGTCGTACGATGTTATCGAATATGGGAATGGTTCCGGTAACTTTGCAGTCGACTATAAATGCAGCGGTGGAGACTGGAAATAATATGGGTATTCCCACGCCTGAATTCATTGATACCCTGAAATGGATGGAGGATGAACTCCGCGATGAGTTAAATGCACCGGATGCCCGGATACCAATTAATGAAAAAGGAAAGAGAATCCTTTATACGCTGAATCCAAGGGAGCCCAAATTTTTCCCGCTTTCCATTGCTGCCATGGCCAAGATTTTCTATGCTGCCGGCGAAAGTTGGACCCTTTCATCCGTTATGTACGATGTCACGAACTATGCTTATTTCTCTGGTAATGTGGAAGAAGCAAAGCTGATTGCTAAAAGGATGTGGGATGAAATGGACAAGCTTCAATGCAACACCCTGGTGCTTGCTGAATGCGGGCACGGATCCCGGGCACTAAAATGGGAATCACCCAATTATCTTCAGAAGCCATTTCCGTTTAATGTGAAAACTTCTGTTGAAATGATTGCCGGATATCTCCGTGATGGTAAAATAAAACTGGATAAAGAAAAAATCAGGGAATCAGTCACTCTTCATGATCCCTGCAACCTGGTAAGAAGCGGAGGGGTGTGCATGGAACAACGGTTTATTTTAAATTCGTTTATAGAAGATTTCAGGGAAATGACGCCACATGGTATCGACAACTATTGTTGCGGAGGAGGGGGTGGCCAGCTTGCCATGAGCGAATACAATGAAAGGCGTATGAAAACTGCTGAGATCAAAGCGGAACAGATCAGGAGGACCGGAGCAAAAATAATTGTTTCTCCCTGTCATAACTGCGTAGATCAACTGACACAGATAAACATCACTTTTAAACTGAACATTCAAGTTAAAACACTGGCGGAGCTGGTTGCCGACGCCATCATCTTATAAAAACGATATGAGCAAACTGATTTACTTAGACAATTCTGCCACGACATTTCCAAAACCGGATGTGGTTTATTCTTTCATGTGCGATTTTTATCGCAATCATGGGGTTAATCCCGGACGATCCGGATTTGATGCAGCACTTGAAACAGAAGAGGTGATCATGATCACCCGGAAGATGCTGACCGAACTCTTTAACGGTGACGACCCGAACCGTCTGACATTCAGCAATAATGCAACAGACTCCCTAAATATGATCATTCAGGGTCTTGCCGGACAGGGAGATCATGTGATTACCACAATGCTGGAACACAATTCGGTACTTCGCCCACTTTATCATCTTGAACAGGATAAAAGAATTGAAGTTACACGAATTCCTTTTGATTCTCATGGTTATGTCGATCCGGATGAATTCCGGAAAGCGATTCGTAAGAATACCAAATTTGCAGTAGTCAATCATTGTTCGAATGTGATTGGTACCATTCAGCCTGTTGAAGAGATCGGCAGGATCTGCAAGGAAGCCGGTATTTTTCTTGTTGTCGACGGCAGCCAGAGCGCCGGGGCAGTTCCGGTGGATATGAAAAAGATGAATATCGATGTTTTTGTTTTCACCGGACATAAATGTCTGATGGGACCTACCGGGATTGGTGGTTCGTATGTTATGAAGGGAGTCCCGGTCAGGCAAACACGGTACGGAGGTACGGGGGTCCGTTCGGCTCAAAAGACCCATTTGGAGGAGTATCCATACCGGCTTGAATGTGGAACGCTTAATCTGGTTGGTATAGCAGGTTTACATGCGGGAGTCAAATGGATCCTGGAACAGGGAATTGAGAATCTTCATAACAAGGAGATGATGCTTTGGGACCGGATGAGAAGAGAGGTTCAGAAACTGGATAATGTAATAACCTATTGCGCTGAAAATACAAATCATAAAAATCCTGTCCTTAGCCTCAATGTTAACGGATTTGATTCAGGTGATGTCGGGACCATGCTTGATGTTGACTATAATATTGCTTGCAGAACCGGTCTTCAATGTGCACCTCTGGTACATGAGACACTCGGAACCGATAAAATTCATGGAACAGTAAGACTCAGTATCGGAGCTTTCAATACGGAAGAACATATTGACAGACTAATAAATGCAATAACGGAGATCTCTTCTCTGCGTCCTGCCTCTGCATATCAGAAGAGTAAAAACTGAACATAAACTGAATATGTTAGCCGTTAACCCGGTCGGGCTGTTATGATCCGGCACGGAATTGCTCTTTTACACCTTTAGGATTTTCAGGAATTTGTCGTTGTGATTTCAAAAGATGGAGGGTTTGCAATCATGCGTTTCACGGCACATAATCCAGCAACATTGATCAGTGACTCCCTGTACTTCTCAGGAAAATCGGGCGGAAGCTTGATGTCAATTTTTACTTTTGAAATTAAATGATTTTCCCGGTCAACTTCCAACGTCTGAATCAATTTTATTTTATTAGCCGGAATTCCCCGTTGATCACAGAATGTTTTAACATAAAAACCGGCACAGGTCCCGATTGAAGCTAAAAACACATCAAAAGGAGAAGGCGCCGAATTTTCGCCACCCTCAGCAACCGGCTGATCGGTTCTGTGCAAGTGCCCTTTATAAAGCGCATTGACTTTTTTTGCTCCTTCAAAAAATATTTCCATTTCCATTTTTACAGCTTTTTAAATCTGATGACAAAAGTAATTAAAAAATTTGATAAAGCGCATAATTATCACTATTATTCTTTCAGGAAAAATTTTTTTCAGATGACCGAAAGTTTTTTCAATACAAACTGTCTAACAATACAGTTCACAACACTCAAAAAAAGTGAAATATCCAAATACAATCAGTAGATAAAAACGGATATTCCAAGTAACCATTAAAAAACTTAAACTATTAACACATGAAAAAAATCGCAAGAATTACGGCAGGTTTGATCCTGTCTTTCCTGTTCATGGGACAAATCTATGCCCAAAACGCAACCGGTACGACCACGACTAAAGAAAGTCAGACCAAGTCCACAGCAACAGTGACACCCTGTAAATTTATTGACACAAATAAAGATGGCATCTGTGACAATTGTGCCACCTGTATGAAAGAGGGTAAATATTGCAAGCAGACTGCAAATTGCTGCGGGAAGGGAAACCAGGTGAAGCAATGCTCCGGGAAATCGGGCAATGAATTAAAAGGTTGTTGCCAGGCTAGCACCAGTTGCCCTAAAAAAGGTCAGACAAATGGTTCGGGTTGTAAGTCGCACCAAGGCTGCTGTAATAAAGCCGGAAAAACCACTAATCCTCCATCCTCCTCCGATAGCAACAAAAAATAGCACTTTCGTCTGCAGTCAAAATATACCTATCTTTCGGGTATATTTTGACTTTTTCTCTTGAGGCTCCGATTAGATGACTGACCAGGAATTGATTGAGGGTATAATAAAGCATGACCGGATTGCTATTCGTCAGCTTGTAGACCAATATCAAAGAAAAGTAATAAAAACTGCCTATTATTTTTTAGGAAATATGGAAGATGCGGAGGATCTGTCACAAGACATTTTTCTGGAGATCATGGAATCAATCAATAAATTCAGGAAAGAGGCTTCTTTTTCAACATGGGTGTACCGGATCACGGTAAATAAATCCCTGAACAGGATCCGCAAGAATAAACGAGGAGCAATGATATCACATCTTGAATCGTTATTCCGTTCCTCTCAAGAGAGTGAGGCCTGTCATCCCGGAATTCCTGCAACCAGCTTCACCCCTATGGAAGAAGAGGAAAAAAGAATGATCCTTCACAAAGCTATTGGAAGCTTACCGGAAAATCAGCGGATCTCTTTTGTTCTGCATAAATTTGAAGAACGGTCTTATAAGGAAATCTCAGAAATCATGTCAGTCAGTTTATCCTCCGTTGAATCCCTGATCCACAGGGCAAAGATGAATCTGCAAAAACGACTGATTCCAAATTTTCCCGAATATTCAAAAAAATAAATTATGGATTGTACCGATATAGAAACCTATTTATCCGGATATATAGAAGACGACCTTTCCGTCGATATCCGGAGAGCATTTGAAGAACACATTCGATCGTGCACATTATGTTCGGGAATCGTTTCAGAACTTCTTTCTTATGAAAGACTGATCGGTAAGGAAAAAACGGCAAACCCAAATGCATTTGCCGGAACCCGCATCCTGCAACGTCTTGAATCGGAACTGGAGTCAAAGAATTATCATCGACGGATGAGACATCTGCATTTACTCCAGCCCACACTGGTTACTTTCGGTTTGATTCTTGCTTTGTTTATTGGCTTCATCATAGGCCGGGAAAGAGGATTGAATGTCAAATCTGAATATGTCAATACGTATCAGATCGAGAATCTCAAATCCGATTTGTTTATTTCCGACTTCATCGACGAAGACCAATCATTATTGTCAAACAAATAATCCTTAGGCTATGGAGTTATATAAAAAAAACCGCTTGATATTCTGGGTCATGATCATCCTGGTTGCAATAAATATTGCAACCTTAACAAGTTTTTTCATTTTTTCAAAGCAAGTAGTTACGCCAATCCGGGCATATCAGGTGCCTTCTGATTCGTCTTGCAGGGGGTTTTGCGCGGGTCTGGATCTTTCTCCTGATCAGGTCGAAAAAGTGCAACTGATCGATCAGAATTATAAAAACCATGCATCGGTGATCGTATCGAAAATTAAAAATAAACGGATCGAAATACTGGAAGAACTAAGCAAGGACAACCCAGATTCTTCGTTGACCAACAAATATGCAGATGAAGTTGCTATTCTTCAAAGCATGCTGCAAAGGGAGAATATTAAACAATATCTGGAATTGAAAAAGGTCTGTACTCCTGAGCAGGCACAACGGTTATCGGCCATTTACCGTGATCTGTATGGTTGTCCGATGCAGGAAAAAGGCATGAACCGCTACCGTCACGGGAAGCGTTTTCAAAAGTCAGAATGCCAATAACAAGGCAGGATTATTTTTCTTTTTTTCCTTTTCTATTTTTCTTCGCTTTCCTCTTTGGAGAACAATATTCCCCGTATATGACCTTTAGCAATTCTATTTCTTTCTCATGAAGTTCGATTATCTTATCGATCTTTTTTTCCAGAAGGACGGTCTCGGGATAAAACTGTTTATCGCAGGTGTTGGTTTCAATATCCTTCAGAACCTTCAACATTTGTTCAAGTAATTCTTCACGTTCAGCCATAAAAATCGGATTTATCGGTTAAAAATCTGGTTTTTTTCATTCTAGGTTATATCCATGATTATCGTTCCGATTATCAGAAACGATGCAAGCATGAATACGCGAGCGCATTCCCCGCGATTTATCGCGGGGTCAGCGAGCAAAAAAATTAATATTCCGCTTGGATCGGAGAATCCTCGCGTTTTAACGCGAGGTTCTTCAATATTTCAAATTTACGGATTCTGCATGTAATTACCAAAAAAGGAACAAAATAAATTTTTCTTTAAATTTGTTCAGGTGACACCTTCATGAAAAAGAAAAAATTACCGGGATCCGAGGTCAGCAGTGAGATGACCTTCTGGGAGCATCTCGATGAACTAAGGGGAACATTGTGGCGGATCGTCATTGCATGTCTTCTTGCTTCTACCATTGCATTTGTTTTTAAGGAAGTTCTCTTTGACTATATTCTGCTTGCACCCAAATCATCAAATTTCATCACCTACCGGGTTTTATGCTCCTTGGGGCAATGGATTTCGATACCTTCTCTATGTTTTGATCCGTCGCGGTTCAATCTGATTAATATAACCCTTGCCGGTCAATTTCTTTCTCACATGAATCTTTCCCTTGTTGCGGGATTGATTATCGTTACACCTTATATCCTTTGGGAATTGTGGCGTTTTATCAAACCAGGGTTGACGGAGAAGGAGATAAAGTATTCCCGCGGGGGTGTTTTTATTACCTCAATATTATTTTTAACCGGTGTTTTTTTCAGCTATTTTATCGTTGCGCCGCTGATGATTAATTTTCTTGGCGGATATGAAGTCAGTCCTTCCGTCTCTAATCAGATATCTCTTACTTCATATGTCAGCTCGGTCACCTGGATGACCCTGCTTATCGGATTATTGTTTGAACTTCCTGTCCTGATCATCTTTCTTACACGTATTGGAATAATCACACCGAAAAGACTGAAGAAATCAAGAAAATACATCATCGTTCTTATCCTCCTCATTGCAGGAATAATCACTCCAAGTCCTGATATTTTCAGTCAGTTGATTATTGCTGTCCCGATTTATTCTTTGTTTGAACTTAGTATCGTCATATCAGAATGGATTCATAAAAAAATCCAGGAGCCCAATGACCGTCTGGACGGATAATTTTGTAACTTTCTATCCGGGTGCTCGTCAAAGTATCAAATTCATTGAAAACCCGAATTTATCATGGAAAATAAAAGATTGTACAGAAGCACTACTGATCGAAAGATAGCCGGTGTCGCCGCTGGTCTTGCCGATTATTTTAACATGGATCCATTGCTGGTCAGATTGATTTTTATTATTCTCACCATTGCATACGGATCCAGTGTTTTAATTTATGTGATCCTATGGATCGTAACTCCTGAAAAACCAAATGATTTAACCAAACCAATTAATCAGCAGAATATGGAAAATCCGCAACCTTTAAAGGAAGAACCAAAGAAACCGTCGGATGATATGAAAAAGGATCCCCCCGCTTGTGTTTCTTCATCCAGAAAAAAAGGAAGTCTTATCGGGGGATTCATTCTGATCACATTGGGAGCCTTATTTTTGGTTGATGAGTTCGTCCCAAATATTGATTTTGGCGATCTCTGGCCGATCATTCTCATTGTGATCGGTTTGGGATTACTTATCAATGCCTTTACTTACAGAACAAACAAGTGACTATCTAAATTATCATCAAATGAAGTACAGACATATTTTCTGGGCAATTGTCCTTATATCAATCGGGGTCTTGTTTATCCTGAACAATTTTGGGGTACTTGATTTCGGATGGAGGGCTCTCTGGAGTCTTTGGCCATTGATCCTCATTTTTTGGGGGATATCAATCTTACCCATCAAGGATTGGATGAAAATTACCGGATTAGTTTTGGTCATGGCATTTACCATTATATTTTTTAACCGGCTGACACAGCATGCTCCCTGGTACTTCTTCCATGACGATGATGAGATATACTGGGGAAATGACGCGGAAGATGATGATCCGGATATGAAAACCTATAATTTTAAAGATCAGGACCTGAAGGTACCTTATGATTCCTTATCAAGAAAAGGCGTGTTGCGACTGATAGCTGCAGCCGGAAATTTTAACCTTCAGGGTATCACTTCCGATTTCCTCGGTTTCAGCAAACGAGGAGATATCGGTGATTATTCTCTCACAACAGCAGATAATAATGGCATCAAGACGATTGACCTCACCATGGAAAAAAGTCGCATCCAGAATTCGGTTAAAGAGAACAAGGTTGATATCCGACTGACCGATAAAATACCCTGGGATTTGGATTTTGATATCGGTGCCGCAGAGATCCTGTTTGATCTTAGGGAATATATAATCGATACGGTAAATATTGATGCAGGTGCCTCTTCCATTACTTTTAAGATTGGTGAAAAGAATCCGGCAACGCATATGATATTTAATGCCGGAGCTGCTTCCATATTAGTTGAAATACCTAAAACATCCGGTTGCCAGGTGATTTCGGAATCATTTATGGTGACAAAGGATTTTAAAGGATTTGAGAAGAAGAGCAATGGTCTGTATGAAACGCCTGGATATTCCTCAAGCAAGAACAAGATAACAATAACGGTGAAGACCGCATTATCAAAAATCAGTATAAATCGTTATTAATTATAACAGGAGAAATCCGGTTACTACCGTATAGAATTCCCCGGGATTATCTACGTGAACCCAATGCCCTGCATGGTCAATGGTTTTCACAGAAGCTCCGGGGAATTTTATTTCGATCTGTTTAATATCCTCATTGGTTACATAATCGGATAGTGATCCCCGGATAAACAGAGAGGGACCGTGATAGCTTCCCTCGCCTTCGACTTCCTGCAAAATTTCCGGCAAGTTAATGTTGATGGCTTTCAGGTTGGGTCTCCAGTCAAGGATTTTGCGATCACGCCAGTACACATTCTTTAAAAGGAATTGCCGTATCCTGATGTCCGGAACGACCGTAGCCAACTGACGGTCGACGTCTGATCTTGATCGTGCTGAATGGAAATCCACAACCAACATGGCATTCAACAACGACTGCTGATAATGGTTGTTCATATAGTTTCTCAGACTGATGTCGACAACCACAAGTTTCTTTACGAATTCAGGATAATGTAAAGCAAACGACATGGCAATTTTTCCTCCCAGGGAATGGCCGATAAGAATGGGTTTTCTGATTTCAAAATCTTCAATCAACTCCATCAGGTCATCTACCATCGACGGGATATCAAAAACCGGACTATGAGGAGACTGGCCATGATTGCGCAAATCGGGTATATATATCTTGAAATGTTCACTGATGCCGCGCCCAAAGGAAGTCCAATTATCGGAAACACCAAATAAACCGTGTAAAATAATCACCGGTTCACCGCTTCCATATGTCCTGTAGAACAACTTCATCCTGAGAAGGTTTGTCGAAAAAAACGATCGGTTTTATTAACATAATTTTGTTGAAAAAAAACCAAATGATGATGTCAAAAGTAGTTAAAATTGTTACCTATTTGCAACTGATTTTTTTAAGTAAAATTCTTCCAAATTCACCAACAGAAAAATGGAAAAAAATCAGATCGAAAAACCCGATAGTCCCCATCCAGAATTATCCGAAGAAGAAGAACCTCCAAGTAAGCCTACCTTCATAGATGAAGCGTCCCTATTAGATGAGTATTTAAAATCGCGAACCGATCGTGATAAATCCGTCATCAGTGAACGTTCGCTGATATTTCTCCAGACCTACTTCCCGGAAGCGACCGTGAAAGATTGGAATAATTGGCATTGGCAAATCAAAAACAGTGCCAGGTCGATTGAGCAACTTTCCCGGTTTGTTCGTCTTTCGGAAAATGAGGTAAGGCCAGAGGCGGAGAACAGTCAGACCCTTCCATTGAGGATCACTCCTTATTATATCAGTTTGCTGGATCAGAATAATCCGGAACAATCATTACGTAAAAGCGTGGTTCCGGTTTTTGATGAGTTTCTTGTTCATCAGGGCGAAGCTTCCGATCCTTTATCGGAAGAGCATGACAGCCCGGTACCCAATGTTGTTCACCGGTATCCTGACCGGGTACTTTTCCTGGTCACGGGATTTTGTTCTACCTATTGCCGTTACTGTACACGCACGCGGATGGTAGCAAAAGACAAATGTCATATCGGGGTTAAAGCATGGGAAGCTGGTCTGGAATATATTGAAAAACACAAGGAGATAAGGGATGTCCTGATCTCCGGGGGAGATCCGCTTACGATGCCGGATCTGCATGTAGAGTATCTTTTGTCCAGGCTTCGTAATATTTCTCATGTCGAGATCATCAGGATCGGGACGAAGGTTCCGGTTGTCCTGCCACAGCGTATTACCAGACCTTTGGTCAACATGATGAAAAAATATCATCCTCTTTTTCTCAGCATTCATTTTACACATGCCGATGAAATTACCCCAGAGGTTAAAGAAGCCTGTGAGAAGATGGCGAATGCAGGTATTCCGCTTGGTAGTCAGACAGTCCTGCTGAAAGGAATCAACGATAGTGTCCCTGTAATGAAAAAACTGATGCATGAACTGCTGATGATCCGTGTTAAACCCTATTACATCTATCAGTGCGATCCGGTGGTTGGTTCACACCATTTCCGGACAACTATTGAAAAAGGACTTGACATTATCCGCGGATTACGCGGATATACCTCTGGTTATGCTGTTCCGACCTATGTTGTCGACGCACCCGGAGGAGGAGGAAAGATCCCCCTGCTTCCGGATTATTATATGGGACGCGAGGAGGGTTATGCACTGCTAAGGAATTATGAAGATAAAGTCTTCCGGTATCCGGATTTTTCTTGATAACTCATGATAATAGGTCTTACGTACGATTTACGATCGGATTATTTAAAGGAAGGTTTCAGCGAAGAGGAAACTGCAGAATTCGACCGGGAAAGTACTGTTGAGGGAATCGAGAAAGCTTTACAACAACTTGGTTATACGACCGACCGGATCGGACATGTTCGACACCTGGTCAACCGTCTTGCCAGCGGTGACAGATGGGATATGGTATTCAACATCTCTGAAGGAATGTTTGGCATTGGTCGTGAGGCTCAGGTTCCCGCCCTTCTTGACGCATACAAAATTCCTTATACATTTTCCGACCCATTGGTCCTTTCCTTGACACTGCATAAAGGAATGACAAAATGTATCATCCGTAACGCCGGAATTCCAACTCCCGATTTTATTGTTGTTGAAAAGGAATCTGACATTAAGAAAATCAATCTTCCTTTTCCCTTATTTGTGAAACCAAATGCAGAAGGGACCGGGAAGGGGATTGATTCGCTCTCCAAAGTCAGGTCGGCGGACCAGCTGGTCACTGTATGCCAAGATCTGCTGAAACGTTATCCTTCCGGTTTACTCGTCGAGGAATATCTGCCTGGAAGAGAGTTTACCGTCGGGATCTTTGGCACTGGTGATGACAGTCGTCCTGCCGGAATCATGGAAATCATCTATAAGCGCGAAGAGACTAATAATATCTATTCCTATCAGACAAAATCGGATTATCTTAAATCCGTTGAATATATTGTTCCTGAGCCCGGGATATCTGCCAATTGTTTCGATCTTGCACTAAAAACCTGGCGAGTATTGGGATGCCGGGATGCTGGCAGAGTCGATATTCGTGCAGATCGGTCAGGGATCCCTAATTTCATTGAAGTCAATCCTTTGGCCGGTCTGGATAAAGTGCATTCCGATTTACCCATTCTCGCTTATAAGCAAGGATATAACTACATAGATGTTATCAATGAGATTATGAATTCTGCAAGAAAAAGAACCTGAAATGAAAAAAACCGCCTTGATCCTATATAACAAATTATCCAAAAAGCCTAAAGACGACGAGGCGGATGTATTAGAGCAGGTAAATCTGGTTTCCAAGGCATTAAAGAAGCTCAAATACGAGGTCAAGGAACTCCAGGTGGATCTGAATCTTAAATCAGCGATCCGGAATCTTCAAGAACTTAAACCGGATATCATATTTAACCTGGTTGAGACGATCGGAAACAAAGGGGAATTCACTTTTCTTGCAAATTCCATTCTGAACTTTATCAGGATTCCATATTCCGGATCCCCTTTAATCCCGATGTTTCTTTGTTCAAATAAGTTGCTTGCAAAAAAAGAACTTACTGCTTTTGGAATCAAGACCCCAAAAGGATTTTCTCTTGACGAGTGTCATAAATTACACCCCAATAAAAAATACCTTATTAAACCGATATGGGAAGAGGGATCGCTTGAGTTAGATGAAGAATGTGTCTTCTCCGGGTCGGATCTTGATTATATTGACAAAATCAAAAAGAAAAGCAATTCTCACTATTTTATTGAAGAGTTCATTGAAGGCAGAGAGTTCAATATTTCGATATTATATGGAAAAGATGGTCCGGAAGTACTTCCTATTGCCGAGATGACTTTTGTAGATTATCCCAAAGGAAAGCCAAAGATAATGGGATATACTGCCAAATGGAATGAAGAATCGTTTGAATATTCACATACGCGCAGAACCTTTCATTTAAGTAATGATGATAGGCTGCTTAAAAACCGGTTGATCCGGATCTGTAAAAAATGCTGGATTGAGTTAAATCTGAAAGGTTATGTGCGTATCGACTTCAGGGTAGATAAAAGATCAGAACCTTATGTTATTGATATAAATCTGAATCCGTGTCTATCTTCTTCCGGGGGCTTTATGGCAGCCGCGAGAAAGAAAGGGTTGAATTTTGAAAAGATCGTTTCAAGAATACTTGAAGATGCCCGCAGAAATTAAAATTGTTTGCAAATGATACCAGATATAGTATTCCGTCAGGAAGTTCGTCCGGGGGATGATGAGATAATAAAGGAATTGGTCGTTTCGACCGGTTTTTTCTATGACTTTGAGGTTCCTGTTGCCATGGAGCTGGTGCAGGAGAAAATTAAGAATGGTGAAGATTGCGATTATCATTTTCTATTTGCAGAGATCAATGGGAATGTAGTGGCATATACCTGCTACGGACCCATCGCGGGGACAGAAGGAAGTTTTGATTTGTACTGGATCGTGACCGATAACGATTACCGGGGAAAAGGAATTGGAAAGAAGATCCTGGAGAAGACTCATTCATTAGTAAAAGATCTGGGAGCCCGCTTGATAATTGCTGAAACTTCAACCCTGGAAAAGTATGCTCCTACCCGCCATTTTTATCTTCAGATGGGATATATCGCCGAAGGAACGATTGATGATTTTTATAAAAAAGGGGATGGAAAGGTGATTTTTATCAAACGGTTCTAATGGTATCTATAAGGTTTTCGCTGTTCAGGCATAACTGTTTTTCAATTGCTCGATCAGTTCGGGAGTGAGTTTTTCCCGTTTTCTGATATCTTCAAATTTTTCAAGCAAATCATTCACAGTGATATTTTTCTTTTCGTCGGCCGGAATATCATCAATGATCTGTCCGTTATGCATCATGATTGTACGGGTGCCGAGTTCCAGTGCTTGCTTCATTGAGTGGGTCACCATGAGTGTCGTAAGTCTTGATTCCGCTATAAACCTCTGCGTAAGCTTCAAAACCTGAACGGCAGTTTTTGGGTCTAGGGCAGCGGTATGTTCATCGAGTAAAAGTACTTTTGGTTTTTGCATCACGGCCATCAGTAAAGTGATTGCCTGTCGCTGTCCTCCCGAAAGCGTTCCCATCTTATTATCAAGACGGTCCTCTATTTGCATCTCAAGAGAAGCTAACCGTTTCCGAAGGAATTCACGACCCGTCTTGTTCAGACTGATCTTTGGGTAGTGGTGTTTTCCCCGGAGCCAGGCCATGAGAAGGTTTTCCGCAAGGGTCATATCCGGCGCCGTCCCCATGAAAGGATTCTGAAATACCCTGGAAATACTTTTTGCCCTCTGAAAATCTTTTTTCTTCGTAACACATTCACCATTTATTTCGATCAGTCCGCCATCCGGAACAATATTTCCGGCAATAACGTTCAGCAGCGTTGATTTCCCGGATCCATTGGTTCCGATCACCGTCAGAAATTCGTGTTCCCGAAGTTCCAGCGAGATGTTGTTTAAAGCGATTACCTCATCCTGGGATCCGGCATGGAATTTTTTCGTGATATCTTTGATTTTGATCATGATCATCGGATGATGTTTTCAGGGTTCTCGAGAAATGTAGTTTTCTTCTTGGAAAATGTCCTTGCACTGCATGGTAAACTCAGCGGCGGTTTGATAAGATTTCCATCGATGATCTTTGCACCGGCTGAATCACGGATTGATTGCGGAATCTCCACTCCGAGTTCTTTGGCTATGTCATAATTAATACCATACGTAATGATCTTATATTTCTCAAATGGAATCCTGGCAGGATCCTCCCCCTTGAGGATACGGTCGACAAGTCGGGCACCCTGCATTCCGCTGACGTAGTATTCATACCCATAAACAAGAAGAACCCCCTTGTTCAGTTGCTCAGCATCGTTGGTGAAGATCGGAATTTTATTCTGTCTGGAAACTTTCACCACTGCTTCCAGGGAGTTGAACACGATCAGATCATTGATCAGGATAAAAGCTGTTACCTTTTTTGATGCAAGTGAATGTGCTGCCTGAAGAACTTCGCTGGTTCCCGAAACAGCTACTTCTTCAAGTTTAATGTGTGGGTATGATTTCAACGCATCGATAAAATCATCGAGATTGACTTTTGTATTTGGATAGGCCGGATTATATATTGTTCCGATTTTTTGTTCTCCGGGATATATTACGCTGAAGATTTTCAATAATTCCTTGCTTGGTGCAGCTCCATATACCCCAGTGACGTTTGGAAGATGATCCGACTCTGTTTTGCCCGCCCCGATTACATACGGGTTAGCGACCGTGACAAATACAACCGGTCTGTCTTTTACTTTAAAAAGCACTGCCTGTGTAGAAGCCGTCGAGACCGGTACAAAGACATCTACTTTTGCGGAGATCATATGATCCACAATGGTTCTATTTGTGGGGATATCCCCTTCGGCATTCAGTTCGATTATTTCACAGTTTTCACCGGGCAAATATCCAAGTTTCTTCATCTCATCATAAAATCCGTTCCGGGTATTGGTCATCAACGAGCTCTGGTTTGCCAAGATAAGACCGATCTTGATTTTATTTTTTTCTCCCTGAACGGGTATAAAAATATGAACGACTATCCAGACCACGACTCCAACGATACAGGCAATGGCAATTAAGCGCAGTATCCACCTGTTTCTACGTAAAAACCGGATCACTGCTCCTGCTTCGTTCGAACTGAAAACATGGGTCGAAATTATGGTAAGTAATACAAATACTGCGGTAATAATTTTCAGATCGTTTGGATTCATCCCAAGATTAAGGGTAAAGGCAACTGCAAGACGAAAAATGATGGATCCCAGAATGACGCCCAATATCTTTAAGAACATGGAACGATGGCGTAATATAGCTTCTCCGATGATTACAGAAGCCAAACTGAAGATAATGGAACCAATTCCCATACCGATATCGGCAAAGCCTTGGTATTGAGCCACCATAGCTCCGGATATTCCCACAAAACCATTGGAGAGGGAGATGCCAAAGATCTTCATCCGGTTGACTGATACTCCCTGGGCAGCAATCATAACCGGATTATTTCCGGTAGCCCTCATGGTCAGACCAAAATCAGTTCTCAGAAACAAGGAGATTAACATCCAGAAAACCACGATGATCGCCGCCAGGAAAATACAAGTCCAGAGTTCCGTGTTCATGCCGGGATTCAGAGTTGCCAGGATCGAAGCAAATGTCGGACTATCCATGAGTGAGACATTGGATTTTCCCATGATATGAAGGTTTACCGAATACAATCCGGTCATGACCAGAATACCGGCAAGTAAACCTTCAATCTTGAACCGGGTATGGATAAATCCCGTGATGAAACCAGCGAGGAAGCCGACACCAAATGCGATCGGAATAACCAGGATTGGGTTCATCCCATCGACGATCAGAATGGAAGCCACGGCAGCGCCGGTTGTAAAAGTTCCGTCGATGGTAATATCGGGAAAAGAGTACAGTTTATACGTAATAAAAGTTCCGATAGCCATAAAGGCATAAAGAAAACCTAGATTAACCGCTCCAATCCAGAGATCCATCAGATATTGTCCAGATTAATTACTCCGATAAAACCATTGACAAGATTTGTGCCGGGCAGGAGGTGAATAACTTTTTCCACCTTAAAATTCCTGATCACCCTTTCCAACTCAGGTTCAAAGTCAGCCAATTTATTGCTCCATAATCCATTTTCAAAGACTGCAGCATGAATATGCAAACCGGAATCTTTCGGGAAATATTTTTGTCTTTCAGGATCGAGCTTCTGCGGATCTTTCACGGCAATTCCAGTTCCTGCGATTGTTTTATGAAATCCCTCTTCTTCGGGCGAATAATTCATCCATTCATGAAAATTATCCAGGTCAAGGATCTTCTTTTCTCCGGGCCGGTTCTCAAGGATGGGTGATCGTTTCAGGCACATTCCTAAAATTCCTCCACTCAAGGACAAGATGACAACACCAAAAATGTTTGACCGGGCAATAGTACCGGCAGCATGAACCAGTTTTGATACGGTCGTTCCTTCTTCCTTTGATTCAAAGTGAAGGATACCGCAGAAATTCCCGGTAAATCCAAAACCATGGAGAAAATTTATTTTCGGATTATATTCTTTCGTATAGAATGAATAATCTACGACCGGCCTTTTCACGGGAGGATATGAAAAAAAATGGTGTTTGAGAATAACAGATTCACCGAAAAGATCACAGAAATCAAGATAATCGTTTCCCAAAGCTGAAATACCTGTACCATATAGAATCTCCGACTGATCAACTTTAATTATATCCGGTTCGGAATAGGAAGAATCAAATAATTTTCCGGGTGATCCGAAGTGATAAAATCGGCCGGGTTCGTCAGATACTGTCAGTAATCTGAACGCTATCCCTTCAATTTTCACTTCACTGCTGATGTCATTGTCAGTTTTGATATTCAGATGTCTTCTGACAGATGGAAGATCCTGAAAGATATTAAGCATAGGAGACATCCCGCTTATCTTGAAGATTTCAGCAATACCCGGAGGGATGGAAAGCAGGATGAGTTCACCTCCGATGATCTTAAGAGATTTATGGGTCTCAAGAATAATCCTTAACCCGGCACTGCTCATGTAGGAGACTCCTGTAAGATCAACAATGAGATGCCGCTGACCTTCGTTTATTGCCAGATCAAAAGCATGTTTGATCTCCGATGAAGTCAGTCCATCAATGCGACCCTTAATTGCAAGGATATCCAGTAAGATCTCCTTTCTCCGGGTGATAATCATTCGAGTCAATTTTTCCGGTTTATGGTTTTCCGATATACCGGATGGTCAGCAATGTAATGTCATCGGATTGTGGAACTCCTGCAGAGAAAGAATTAGTCTCCTGAAACAGGTTTGTAATGATCTCATTGATCGGTTGGGTTGAATGCGACTTCAAGTATGCCTCAAGACGTTCTTCACCGAATGCTTCTTCGTTTTTATTGAAAGCTTCCGTCACACCATCGGTGTACAGAAACAATAACTCGCCCGGGTGAATATTCGTTTTCCCGCTTTTATACTGGAACCCTTCCATACAACCCAGAATAATTCCACCCGTCATCTCTACTTTCCGTAACCCGGTACCGGAGACAATATACGGGGGATTATGACCTGCATTGACGTATATGATCTCGCCGGTTGTCGTATTTAAAATTCCGTAAAACACAGTCACAAACATACTGGAAACACTTTCATTGCATAAAAGGTTATTTGAGTACTTCATACATTCATCCGGTGAAATACCTTTGAGTCCGGTGGCTCTTATGAGGGTTCTGCTGACGGCCATGAATATGGCAGCCGGAACTCCTTTCCCGGAAACATCGCCGATCACGAATCCAAGACGTTCGTCATCAATCATAAAGAAATCATAGAAATCTCCTCCAACCTCCTTAGCTGCGATCATGGCCGCATAGAGATCAAAATCTTTCCTGTGGGGAAAGGGAGGGAATATCTTGGGAAGGATGGCTTGCTGGATCTCTCTTGCGGTAATCAGATCCTGTTGTATTGAAATCAGTTGATCATGTTCTTCAAGAGACTGCCTTGCCAGCAGTATCTCTTCCACGGTCTTATTGATAGTTATTTCAAGGTCCTCAAAATTTATCGGCTTGGTAATAAAATCATATGCCCCCCGATTCATCGCAGTCCGGATGTTATCCATATCGCCATAAGCAGAAACTATTACGGTTTTCAATGCGGGATTTTTCATCTCTTTTAATCTCATCAGCAAGGTCAGACCATCCATTTCCGGCATATTGATATCGGATAAAATGATCCCGATCTCAGGATATTCAATCAGTTTTGCAAGGGCGTCCAATCCGTTAAAGGCAAAAACGAAATTATAATGGCCCTCGCGAATCTGTTTTCTGAATTTCTGTCTGATCAGTGGTTCAAGATCGATTTCATCATCGACCACCATAATTTTAAGATCGGAAAGGGAATGATTGTTCATAGAGCGATTTTTGTTAGATACTTATTAATTAGGGTAATTTTTAGGGTCAGATATTTTTGGGAAGGGTGATAATAAATTCAGCGAATTCACCCTCTTTTGAATCGACTCTTATCTCTCCTTTATGTTCTCTGACAATAATGTCATAGCTGATGGATAATCCCAGACCCGTCCCCGATCCTGCCGGTTTCGTTGTGAAAAAAGCATCAAATATTTTTTCCAGGATCGGTTGTGCAATTCCTTTCCCATTATCCCGGATGCGGATTTCCACCTTATCGCCATGGTCTTTTGTGATCACCTTAAGGATTGGTGTATAATCCTCCTGCAATTCTTTTTTCTTCTCATGAGTCGAATAAAAAGCATTATTCAGCAAGTTCAGGAAAACACGGCTTAGATCCTGTGGAATCGCCGGGATCAATCCCACGGCAGGATCATAATCCGTCTCCATTTTAATATTGAATGAATTATCCGTCGCTCTCATACCATGGAACGCCAAATTAACATATTCCGACAACAAGGTATTGATGTTGGTGGGTGCAAATTCTGCCGAGGTTCCCCTTGAATGCAGCAACATACCCCGTATAATACTGTCGACCCTTTTCCCATGTCCGGAGATCTTATTCAGGTTCTCTCTCAGATCAAGTAGGAGTCCGTTGAGATTGCCCGCTTCACTATCATTTAATGTTTTAATATAGTTGCTGAGCTCTTTGGATAAGTCCTCAATAAGTTCCAGGGAAAGCTCGGAAAAATTGGTAATAAAATTCAACGGATTTTTGATTTCGTGAACGATGCCTGCGGTAAGTTGTCCGAGTGTGGCCATCTTCTCGCTCTCGACCAATTGGGTTTGAACTTGTTTCAGTTTATTGTTAACCAGATCAAGTTCGGCTGAAAGTTTTTCACATCTCTGTATCAACTCCTTGCAGGTCTCTGTATTGTTTGTCTCCATATGAGGGAAATTTCCGGATGGATAAAATTATTAAGAAAAATGGCTCAGAAATCCTAAATTTGAAGCTAAGATTATATTTTTCGAAGATAATTGAAAATTTCGTACTAATTTTCATGAGAAATTAATTGTTACATTATCCATGATATCATCCAGCCTTCACGTCAATCCATTTCCCGGTATCCGAAGTTATGAAAGCTATGAAGATGAGCTGTTTTTTGGCCGGGAGAGGCAGGTTCAGGAACTTATTGAAAAACTTTCGACAACCCGGTTCCTGGCCATTGTAGGATCTTCCGGCTGCGGAAAATCTTCCCTGGTCAAAGCTGGTTTAGCTCCGGCCCTGATTAAGAAAAAGAACAAGTTGTTCTCTGCCGATTGGAAACTTCATGTATTCCGGCCAGCCGATGATCCCATTGGGAACCTGGCACAATCCCTTACCGAACCAAACCAGCCGGTCGATACGATCGCAACGATCTTACGGTCGGGCAATGATGGAATTATCAAGGTAGTCAATAAGGAAGTCAAACTTAATGGCCAGTCAAGACTGATCATCATTGATCAGTTTGAAGAACTTTTCCGGTTTAAGAAAAGCGGATCCGGGCAACATTCCGTAGCCGAAGCTGCTGCTTTTGTTGATCTTCTTCTTACCGCTATACGGCAGAAGGAAGTTCCGGTATATGTGGTAATCTCCATGCGAACGGATTTTCTTGACGATTGTACGGAATTCAGGGGATTAACTGAAATTATCAACCACGGTTACTATCTGGTTCCCCGAATGAATAAGGAAGAACGCAGGGTTGCTATCACGGGTCCCATAAAAGCAAAAGGAAGTAAAATCAATGAAGATCTCGTGGAAGAACTCCTCTCCGATGTCGGAGATGATCCGGATCAATTGCCTATTCTTCAACATGCATTGATGCGTACCTGGGACTTTTGGACACTGCACCGGATCGGCGACCAACCAATTGGTATTGATCATTATAAAGCCATAGGGACGATGAAAGAAGCCCTGTCGGTACATCTTGAGGAGATTTTTCTTGAATTGAATGATCAGAAAAGTAAGTTTATCACCGAAAAATTATTTAAAGCACTGACTGAGGTAAGCAAAGAAAACAGAGGAACACGCAGGACTGCGCAACTTGGTGAAATATGTACGCTTGCGGAAGCCAAGGAGCAGGAGGTGATAAAAGTCATCGAAGCCTTTCGGGATACAGGACGGGCATTTTTAATGCCTTCACGACATATTCCGTTGGATTTGAAATCAACGATTGATATTTCGCATGAGAGTATTATGCGCGTGTGGACCCGGTTGAAAAAATGGGTCGAGGAGGAGAGTAATTCCGCGCAGTTATACCAGCGATTATCAAAATCGTCTGAACTATACCAGGCGGGAAAATCAGGATTATGGATCAATCCTGAACTTCAGTTCGCACTGCAATGGAAAGAGCAAAATAAACCGAATTCAACATGGGCAATGCGATACGATCCGGCATTCGACCGGGCAATCTCATTTCTTGAATACAGCCGTAAGCAGAATGAACTGGAAATCAATAAAAAAGAAAAACAACAGAAACGAAATCTTAAAAGAGCAAGGCAATCAGCGATCATTCTCGGCGCCGCTTCTGTTGTCTCAATCCTTTTTCTGATTATCTCACTGAATCTCCGTTTTAAGGCGGAAGCAAGCAGAAAGGAGGCCATCGAAAAAGAGAAACTTGCGATCTTCGAACGGAAAAAGACAGAGGAACAACGTAAGGAAGCGATCCTGCAAAAAAAGATCTCAGAACAGCAACAACAGATTGCCGAACAACAGAAAATAATAACAGAAGAACAACGTCAGTACGCCGTTAAGCAACAGGTCATTGCCCAGGAACAGACCGTTGTCGCAGTAGAACAGAAACAGCAAGCCGATGAAGCCAGGCAGGAGGCTGTTCAGGCAAAGGATGAAGCCGATGGTCAAAGGAAAGTGGCAATTGCCCAAAAAATAATAGCAGACCAGGAACGGGTAAAAGCGGAGGAATCTGAGAAAAATACGCAACGCCTGCGACTTTTATCCATTGCCCGTTCGATGGCAATCCAGGCCGGTCAGATCTTCACAACTGTTAAAGATGACCTTCCCGGTTTACTTGCTGTTCAGGCTTATCTTTTTAATAAAGAAAATGGTGGGAGCGCAAATAACCCTGATATTTACGCTGCCTTATCCACCATACTCAACGACCAGATAATTCTGCGAGGGCATGAAGATGCTGTGAGGGATGTTGCCTTGTCGAAAGACGGGAAAACCTTAGTTTCCTGTGGAGATGATGGAAATATTTTTCGTTGGGATCGGGAAAATCCTTCAAATCCTCCGGTTAAATTCAATCTTCCAAAATCAGCGGGGGAAAACTTCCGTTCCATCCTGATCACCGACGATGTAAAGTTTATTGTTGCGGCTTCCTTTTCCGGAAAAATATATGTTTTTAAAAATCAGGAATCATTGGGATTACCCAAGATTTTACAGGGGCATACTTCCATAGTAAACAGTCTTGCTCTTAATCCGATAAGAAAACAATTTGCCAGCGCAGGTTCTGATGGTAAAATATTTTGCTGGGATTTTGAAAATGGCGATTTCCGGAGAAGCACGCTGGATTCTGTAAATACAAAAATCCACAGTATTTTGTTCAGTCCCGACGGACGGTTCCTGATTTACGGAGGTTCTGATGGCCGGCTTTACAGGATCGAACCCGGGCAAAAAGAGAGAAAACCGGTTATCCTGTTTTCTGCCATTGATCCCATCCTGTCTTTAGCCTTCAGTAAGGATGGAAATTATCTTTCTGCAGGATATTCGAATGGCACAATCCGGATCTGGGACATGACGGAACCGGAACGAAATCCCACAGAACTCATTGGAAGACATTTTTCCGGAGTTACTTCGGTGGCATTCAGTAATGATGGAAATGAACTGGCTTCATCCAGCTATGACCGGACCATTAAAATCGGAAGCTGGAAATCAACAGGGATGAAGCCTGTCTCCATTGAGAAACATGATCTGTGGGTGTACGATATCATCTATACTCCTGACAACAAACAGTTGATTTCCTGCAGCGCTGATAAAACCATCCGGATCTTTACAACAGAATGTTCCATCATGAACAACAGGTTGGCAAAATTGCTGAAACGTAACATGACGGTGGAAGAATGGGATAAATATGTAGGAACCGATATATCCTATCAAAAGACCAGACCGGATCTGAAGTAAAAATGACCGATAATTCCAGCTTTTAAAAGAAAAAGTTTGACCTATGTATAGAAATTACCATTGTCTTTTTCTCTTGGTTATATTCAAATTCCTTATACTCCTGAACCTTTTTTTGCCGGCAAGAAGCATGGCTCAGCAATGCAGCGATGTCACCCTGAACGATGCCAGAAAAAGTTATGAGAACGGGAAGTTCACGGAAGTCATTCAAATGTTGGATCCTTGTATTCAAAAAGGATTTAGCGAGAAACAAAAAGTTGAAGCATACCGCCTGCTTGCCATGACTTACCTGGCCATGGATTCCATCGAACAGGCCACCCTGGAAACCCATCTTCTTTTACAAATAAATCCTGCCTATGAAGCAAATCTGTTCGACCCACCGCCATTCATCAAACTGGTAAACAATCTGAAACTTGCTGGGGGAGCTCAAATCGTTACTTCGGTATCCAAGAAAGCGGAATCAATCTATGAAGCTCCGGCAACCATTCTCGTCATCACCAGGGAAGAGATTCAGAAAAGAGGGTATAACGACCTGATCGAAATGCTGAAAGACGTTCCCGGGTTTGACCTTTCTATGTGGTATGGAGGAGAATATGCCAATATTTATCAGCGTGGTTTTCGTCAAACCAGCACCGACAAGACTTTACTGTTGATCGACGGAATCGAAGAAAACGACCTTTGGTCAAATAAGGCATCCATTGATCGCCAATATCCTCTTTCAAACATTGAAAGAGTAGAAATAATTTACGGACCCGCATCAACGATGTATGGTCCGCTGGCATTTACGGGGGTCATCAATGTTATCACCCGGAATTCGATTGATGCCATTAGACCAGGAAAGAGCATTGGGATCAGCGGTTCGGTCAATTATGGAACCTATAATTCAGTAACGGCCGATCTGAGTGTTTCGGGAAAGAAAAGGAATGTTTCCTTTACTTTTTCCGGACGATATTTTCGTTCCGATGAGATGGACCTGTCAAGTCAATCCTATTTCGATTACGATCCGGCAGTTTATGATAATGTTAATTATAACAAACTGATGGATGTCAGTTCGGATGCCAAACAATACCTCATTAAAAATAAGTTGCCGTTCAGCAGCCCATATTATCAGCTTTCAGCCGATTCAAATCAGCTGACCCTGACCCCTTATGGAGCAGAGAAAGCCCGCAACCTTGATAAATCAGCGTACGACCAGGTTGTGAATGGGCATAAGGTTGGATTTACCAATGAAAGCAAAGAATGGTTCCTTAACGGAAAGATCAATATCGGGAATTTTTCTTTTGGTTTCCAGACCTGGAAATATAATCGGGGATCAACCACCCAGTATACCGATACCTATGTACCAGGATCAGATAATGGTTTTACCTATGTTCCCCAAATGACTTTATTTTTTGCCAAATACGAGAATCAACTCAGCGAAAAAGTGTTTTTTTCTAACCTGACAACTTACCGGATCCATGTACTGACAGACAAATCGCGTTTTGTTTCAGTTTCGAACTATGCCCGTGGAAATCTGACCCTAGTTAATCTTGTCAATGAAGTTTCACCAAGGTGGACAACCCAGTATGCTTATGAGATCTCAAAACAACTCAGGAATGAATGTAAAGTCATTTACCGTCCTGTTTCCCGGTTTGATCTGGTAAGCGGTCTTGAAGTCCGTAACAGCACTATACAAGGGGCTTATATGATGAGCGCCGTGTCTCCTGCACAAGACTCGGCGGTAATCCTTCCCTCTCCCAGCGGAGGAAATGATTACAACATCTGGGATGTCGGAATTTATGCCCAAGGGACGTTTCAGGCCTTCAGAAAATTAAAGATCACGATCGGACTCCGTTATGATTATAACCGAGTCCGTGACAGCGGGGGATTTGGCAGTGAACTGAGCCCTCGGGTTGCCCTGGTTTATTCTCCGGGGAAATTTACCTTTAAAGCGATTTACTCCCGGGGTATTTTAAATGTTTCCAACTGGACGAAATATTCCTCCGCTGCGAACCGGATTCCTAACCCGAATTTGGGAACAGAAAACATCTCGAATTATGAGATCAGCGCCGGATTCCGGTTGAATCAATCTTTTCAGGCAGACGTCAGTGCATATCATGAATACATCGACAATGTCGTAGCGCTTGCCCCGGCAGAGGGAAGTCCAGGAAAGACTCAAAATCAAAACATCGGCCGGTACCGTATCACCGGAGTTCAAGCCAATGCCACCTACCAGATTAAATCTTTTTCCGCCTATTTTAATTATACTTTCTGTTCTCCAAAACAAACCTATTCCGAAACCGGACCGGTAGACATTCAGGTAGGAGATATTGCCAATCATCAGTTCAATATAGGAGTCGATAAGGTATTTTTTGATCAACTGGATATTAACCTGCGACTCAATTTCACAGGAAGCAGAAAAGTCGGCGAAGGAACGACGGTCCCCCTGAACACGGAAACGTTTCCTGCGATCGCAATTCTTAACGGAACGATCGGTTATTCAAATCAGAAGATAGTTCCCGGCCTTTCACTGAAGGTCATATGCAATAATATTATTAATACAACCTATTATCATCCGGGTCCGAAATCAGCCGATGGTGTGGTAAACCCGACAGAAATCCTGCAACGTGGCAGACATTTTTTAATTCAGCTATCTTATAATTTTTAGCAATAATTGATTAAAGACGAGATCAGATATAATCCGACTATAGCATGAAACTGGAATCCGGGATCTTAAAAATTCTGAATATACGAAGAGAGGAACGCAATCCCGTTTATCTTTTTATGCTATTTTCTTTTTTCGTCGGTCTAACTGTCTCCTTTTACTTCACGGCTTCCAATGCCATTTTCCTGAAACACTTCCCTTCAAAGATGATCCCGGTTTCATATATTATCGCCGGGATCGTTGTATATTTCATTTGGTGGATCTTTTCCCTTATTGATAAAAGATTAACCATTGCCAGGCAGGTAATGGTCAAATTAATTTTTATACTGACCACTGTACTGGCAATCAGCACCGGAGTATGGATATTCGATACGAACTGGCTTGCCTTTGTAATGTTTACCTGGATACGCGTTCTATCCTATGTCATCCTGGTCTCGTTCTGGGGACTTGCCGGTAAACTGTTTAATATCCGTCAGGGAAAACGGATTTTTGGCCTTATCGGTATCGGGGAATCTGTTTCCATTATTATCGGGTACTTTTCCATTCCTCTATTCCTGGAATTTCTGAAAGCTCCGGATCTGCTCTTCCTGGCATCTCTTTCCTTACTGATATGTCTGATAACCGTTTTTTTTATCATTAATAAATTCCGGAATCAACTGCAGAAATCAAAATCACCTGAAGAATCTAAAATCCATGTCGTCAAATCTGAATGGAACTATTGGAATCTGGTCAGAAAACCTTATTTCATGATGATCTCGCTGATGGCGCTGCTCCCGATTTTTGGATATCTGTTCGTCAACTTTCTTTTTCTTGCCCAGACAAAACTTGAATTTGCGAACAACCCCGAAATCATTGCCAGATTTTTTGGAATCTTTTTAGGTTTTGTCTCGATTGTTGAATTGATTTTTAAGATGTTTTCAGGGAGACTTCTGAATAAGTACGGGATCAAGATCAGCCTTCTTTCGTTACCGGTCGTTTTGGTTTTCAGTAGTTTACTTGCAGGTTTTTTTGGAACGGTGTATGGAACCATAGGTTTATTCTTTGCTTTCATATGCCTTGCAAGGTTATTTGAACGTTCCGTCCGCGGGGCAGCTTATGAACCTGCATTTCAATTGCTTTACCAACCTCTGCCAAGTGAACAGCGTCTCCCGTTCCAGAACCAGATCGAGGGTATTCCCAAAGCATTCGGAACGGTCATCACTGGAGTTATTTTACTCTTATTATCCAGCATTCCGCTTTTTACCCTGGTTCACTTCGATTACTTTTTCATCATTATATTGGGCCTCTGGATCTGGGTTGCCCTGAAAATGTACAATGAATACAGGAACCAGATCAAATCGAAGCTTTCTGCTATGAAGCTGGAAGTAAAAACATCGGTTGACCCGACTATAGCTTTTATTGAGCAAATGCTTTCCTCATCGACACCTCAGCAATTTAACCGTCTTTATGACCTATTTGAGGAAGTCGAACCCGTCAAAATTGAATCTGCATTGGAAGGCACTTTCCGTATCTCTCCGATTCCCGTTAAAAAAGTCATCCTTGAGAAGGCAAGGTCGAAACAGTATGTTCCGGCTTTGACATTCATCCAAACTTCTCTACCCCAAAATTCCGATCCTGAATTGAATGAATTACTTGAAAAAACAATTCTTGTTTTAAAGGAGGCGGAAGACTTCCCCTTTGACTATCTTGTGAAGTTTGCCAAATCAGAGAAACCGGCGATAAGAATCAAGGTTGCACGGTTGCTTGGATACTCCGGAAGATACAATACTTATAAACTTTTGTTGAACCTTTTAAACGATATTGATCCCGGAGTAAGAAAAGCGGCCCTGATATCCGCCGGGAAGATACGTCGCTTTGAGCTGTGGCCTTATCTTCTCGACAATCTGACCGATCCGGAATACTGCAATGCAGCCAAGGTTGCCATCATCATGATCGGTGAACCCATACTCAAAGAAATTGACCATTTCTTTGATAAAATCGGAGAATATAAAACGGCTCAACTCCGGATCATTCAGATCCTGGAAACAATTGGCGGGAATTCTGCCATCCGGTTGCTCCGCAACAGGATATTTTATCCCGATAAAGATATCCGTTACCACGTTCTCCTCTCGCTCAGCAATATGGAATACAGCGCTTCTGTTTCCGAAATTCCATTCATCAAACAAACCATAGAAGAAACGGTAGAATCGATGGTCTGGATCATGGCTTCATTGACCGATGTCGGAGGTTCGCTGGAATCTATTAACCTTCAGGATTCTTTGATCCGTGAGATGGAAGAGAAAAAAGAAAACATTTTTCTTATGCTGTCCCTTCTTTTTGATACAAAGACCATCCAGCACATCCGGGAAAACATAGAAAGCCCTGATAAAAACGCTAAAATTTATGCACTGGAAGTTTGTGACATGACCGTTTCTGAAGAGATCAAAGAATTGTTTTTACCCTTGTTTGAAGATATTCCTATTCTTGAACGGTTAAGCCGGTTTTCCGTGAAATTTCCGCAGGAAAAACTGACTCTTCATGAAAGACTGATAGATATTGTCAACAAAGACTATTCAAAAATCAACTTGTGGACGAAGGCTTGTGCCATCGAACTGTTCGGAAAGACCCTTAAAGGCCCTATCGCCAATTCCAGTGAATTTTTCTCTTCAAATATTGTCAACCCGGAAGTAATGATCAGCGAGATAGCCGCATGGCAACTCTTCCGGTCAGATCAGCTATATTATACAACTGTTTTAAAGTCATTTCAAAAAACAAATCCCAAAAAAACAGAAGACCTTACGCGGAGAATTTCCGCTAAAGAACGCGGAGAAGGAGTTCTCCTTTTTGAAAAGATATTGACCTTGAAAGATTCGGACCTGTTTGCTCCGGTACCGGATATGCTCTTAATAGATCTTGCTAGGAGCCTTGATGGTTACCATGATCAAAACCCTGATGATCTCATTATTCATGGAGGGTTACAAGATATCAGGATCCCGTTTGGAAAAATGATCGAAATGATGAGCGGGGATCTGATACTGATGGAGCGTTTTATTGACCTTTACTATAATCATTAATGTGAAAAAGAAGGATTATGCATAAACTGTTTATCCCTTCCATATTCCTGGGTTTTTTTGGTTTCCTTTGTACCCCGTTACATGCAGGAAATGAGATTGGTTTTCCTTTCCTGAAGAATTACCGGGCTAACCAGTATAAAGCCCATGCCCAGAATTTTGCCATCACCCGCGATAAAAACGGTATCATTTATTTCGGAAACTTTGCCGGAGTTCTTCAGTTTGATGGTGAATTCTGGAGGCTGATTCCAACTGAAAAAACAACCAAGGTTTCCTCTCTGGCCGTCGATAGCAACGGTACGATTTTCGTCGGAGCCAGAAGTGAAATAGGATATCTGTCATCCGGAGATGACGGAAATATGGTTTTTACCAGCATAACAGACAAGGCGCTGACAAAGATCCCGGATTTTTTTGAAGTAAACCAGACTTATGTCACCGACCAGGGCATTTATTTTATTACAAAAAATGAAATTTTTATATGGTACCAGGGAAAACTTGAACTCTGGAAATCCGATCATGAAATTATTTCCGGATTTTTCATTCAAAATATGCTTTATCTCCAGTTGAAAGAAAAAGGGCTGGTAATATTCAGAAATAAATCACTGGTACCGGTCGAAAAGAGTGATATTTTCTCCGGTGCCATTGAGATCAAAGCGATACTCCCATATTCCGGTCAGCAATTACTCATTGCCACCGGTACGCAGGGACTTTATTTACTCGGAAAGAATGGCGTTACCGATTTTTCTGCGAACACCGATACCTATTTTGAAAAGAATACGATCACTTCAGCTATTCTTTTGATGGATGGAACCTATGCTTTCGGAACAAGCAGGAATGGGATCGTTATAATGAATCCCGATGGGACCATGAAGCAGGTCATAGATAAGACAGCAGGTTTACAGGATAATTATGTGCAATCCTTGTACGCGGATAACAATAATCTTCTCTGGGTCGCACTGAACAACGGAATTTCTGTTATTGAGTTTCCGGCACCTCTCTCCTATTTTGATGAAAAAACTGGTTTGAATGGGGGGGTGAATACTATTCTCCGGTCGGAGGGACGTTTTTATGTCGCCTCGTACCAGGGGTTGTTCTATTTTGATGAAAAACTATCAGGTTTTATTTCTTGTCCGGATATAATTACAGCATGCTGGTCAGTGATCCCGGATGGAAAGGATGTTCTTGCAGCCACTTCCCAGGGAGTTTTTCTCGTCTCCGGTCAGCGGGCCAAATTGATCAAAGAAGGATTTTCTTTATTCCTGTTGCGTTCCAGGACGGATCCTTCCATCATCTATGTCGGAGAACTGGAGGGACTGTCAACCCTTTCCAGGAAGAGCGGAAACTGGATATCACAACGGATCAAAGGCATTTCCGGCGGCATAAACGATCTCCTGATCGACTTCTCCGGCAGGCTTTGGGGATCCACCATTTCGAAAGAATTATTCAGGTATTCGCCGGGAACCAATGTGGTTGATTTCTTTAGCGAATCTTATGGATTGCCCGGGGTTGCCGGAAATGCAATTAACCTGGTTGATGGTAAAGTTACCGTTGCCACCCGGCAAGGAGTTTACCGTTTCGATGAAGAAAGACAAAAGTTTTTCCGGGTCAGGTTAATGCAACATGATACCAGCTCCGCTAATGAATGGTTTACTACAATCTGTGAAGATGTGCATGGAAACCTCTGGGTTACTTACGGTGATGAAACTAATGTTTCCCTCCTGCGGAAGAATGGGAGCGGATACAATCTGTTCCGGGCACCTTTCCTGCCCATTTCCAACTACGTGATCCAGACCATTTATCCGGAGGAAAACGGGATTGTCTGGTTTGGAGGTCCCGATGGACTGATCAAATACGATCAAACAGTAACCCAGGAGATTCTTCGTTCTTTCCCTGTCCTGATCCGTCAAATTACGGTTAATAATGATTCGGTTATTTATTATGGGAACTCCTCTCCGGGATATGATATCCGGAAAGAGATGCAATTCCGTCATACTGAAAATACCATCCGTTTTGAGTTTGCTTCTCCTTATTTCTCGGCAAATGGAGAAAACCAGTATCAATACAAACTGGAAGGTTTTGAAGAAACCTGGTCCGACTGGACCAGCCAAACCCAAAAAGAGTATACCAATCTTCCCAAAGGAAATTTTATATTTCAGGTCAAGGCAAAAAATATCTTCGGGAACATCAGTACTGAAGCGTTCTATCGTTTTACGATACTCTCACCCTGGTATACAAGCTGGTGGGCTTACATACTATATGTACTCCTGGCAGGAATCCTGATTTACTTCATCGTGGTTCTGAGAAACCGGAAACTTTTAAAGGAAAAACGGCTTCTCGAACAAAAAATTGAAGAACGTACTGCTGAAGTGGTTCAACAGAAGGAAGAGATACAAAAACAATCGGAGGAACTGACCGATAAAAACGATGAATTGGAGAAGATCAGTATCGTTGTCAAAGCAATCAATTCGGAAATTCATTTTTCGAACCTGCTCCAGTCATTGCTTGAAAAAACGAAAATGATCAAGTCAGTTGAAAAATCAACTGCATTAGTTTACGATAAAAACATCAATGCTTTCCGGTTTAAAGCAAGTTTCGGTTGGGATATTAAGTCGCTCGAACCAGTCACCCTGACCCTGTCTCAGGCTGAAAAACGTTACCTGAAAGATTCAGAAGAAATCTACGAAGATATTTTCCTGAAAACCGACTTTAAGTCGATCGAGCCCATTCCTGTTCTGAGTGAGTTTGAAATGCCGAAAGCAATGCTGGTACTGGTTATCAAGGTCGAAAATAAAGTGGAGGCATTTCTGATCCTTGAAAATATGATCCGGAACAATGCTTTTGAAAACAAAGATCTCAGCTTTATACGGAATTCAAAGGAACACATTATCTCTGCTTTCATCAAGACACGGATTCTGGAAGATCTTCAGTTAACCTTGCAGAACCTTAAAGATACCCAGGATCAACTCATTCAATCGGAAAAACTGGCTTCTCTCGGACAGTTGACGGCAGGAATTGCTCACGAAATCCAGAACCCGTTGAATTTTGTCAACAATTTTTCCACCTTATCCTCCGACTTGGCCGATGAATTAAAAGATTTTCTTGAAGAGATCAAAGACCAGCTTAAAGAGGAAAAATATGCCGACATTTCTGAAGTCGTACAGATGATCAAAGGTAATGTTCAAAAAATCCATGATCATGGAAAACGTGCTGAAAGCATTGTAAAGGGAATGCTACAACACTCACGGGGGAAGACCGGCGAATTTGAGAAAGTGGATATTAACAACCTGGTATCTGAATATATGAATCTGGCCTATCATGGAATGCGGGCAAAGGATAAAAGTTTTAACACAAGTCTGAAGACAAACCTGGATCCGGCGGTAGGGAAAGCAAGCATTCTTCCTCAGGAGTTGAGCAGGGTGATCCTGAACATTGTGAATAATTCCTGTTATGCCGTGGATGAGAAAGCCAAAAAAGGAATTCAGGGATATACTCCGGAAGTAGTAACAAGTACAAAGAAAACCGGTGATAAGATCGAGATACGAATCCGTGATAACGGAACGGGGATTCCACCCCATGTTATAGAAAAGATCTTTAATCCATTTTTCACTACGAAACCTACCGGAAAGGGTACCGGATTGGGATTATCGATGAGTTATGATATCATAACCCAAATCCATAAGGGAAAATTAGAAGTTAACTCGAAGGAAGGAGAGTACACCGAATTTATTATTACAATTCCTGAGAATCTTTAGCCTATTGTTACCATTAGAGTAACAGCAACACGGATTCAGGTAACCACATATAAACCAATATATAATCAAACAAACAGATACTATTGAATGAGAGCACTTTATTTTGATGGATCCTTAAAAGTCTGCCAAATCACAAAACCCAGGCCAAAGGATGATGAAGTCCTGATCCGGATCCTTTGCACTGCAGTATGTAATACCGATCTTGAGATAGTCAAAGGATATATGGGATTTACCGGGGTACTCGGTCATGAATTTGTCGGAGAGGTTATGACAGGATCAAGTCCTCTTTTCGGGAAGAGAGTTGTTGGTGAGATCAACTGTTCCTGCGGAAAGTGTTATCTGTGTAAAACCAACCGCAAGTCGCACTGTCCGAACCGTTCGGTTCTTGGCATTTTTAACCATCCGGGAGTATTTGCTGATTTTATTACTCTTCCGGTTGAGAATCTCAGGGAGATCCCTGAGAATCTGTCATCGGAGAAGGCAGTATTCACAGAACCTCTGGCTGCTGCTATTGAGATTTTTGAACAGGTCCAGATCAAGCCATCCCAGAATGTCTTTATTTTCGGAGCCGGAAAACTGGGAATCCTCATATCCCAGGTCTTCCGTTTAAACGGATGTGAATATACCACCTTCGACACGAATCGCACAAAGATCAGGAAAGCGCACTCCATGGGAATCAGGGCCCGTGACCTGCATTCACTGAAAAGTCATGAGATGGCTGAAGTATGCGTAGATTGTACGGGAGCTCCGGATGGGATAAAAACAGCCATGTCGCATCTTTACCCCCGGGGGAGACTGGTTTTGAAAACCACCGTCGCCAAACCGGAAAAGATCGACCTGAACCAGATAGTAATCAATGAATTCGAGATCATTGGATCCAGGTGCGGGGCTTTTGATCCTGCGTTAAGTCTTCTCGGGCAAAATCTTGTCGATCCGGAACCCCTGATTTCGAAAATATTCGATTTTAAAGATATCCTGAAAGCCATGGAATATGCCCGGAAGCCTTCCACTCTTAAGGTCCTTATCCGACATTAAGCATGGGGAGGTATGGTATCTTTTTCATAAAAAATTCCGGGGATTGAAAAAAATCTTTAATTTCGCATAAAACAATCTTTATCGGAATCACAATTGTGACCTTTCAAATCAAAATTATTTACCCATGAAAGCAAGAAAACAAAATCATTCCATTTTTGCAGCGATTGTCCTGATTTTCACAATTATCCTGGCAGGTTGCAACAGCCCTTCAGAAAATAAAGACGCTAACCAGCAGGTAGCCGATACCATCAAAAAAGAGTTGTCTTTAAGTCCGGAAGCAAAAAATCTTCTGTACCAGTTCCCCACTCCTTTCGAGGTTACGATGATGCTTGAAAAAGCAAAAGCAGCTTTTATTTTCGATATTACCAACCCGCCTGCCAATATCGGAAAATATGTTACAGAGAAAAGCAAAGCACTTAATCTGGGCATATACAGTGCCGATCTTAGCTATTCAGCAACCTATAACCGTATTGACGAGACCAATAAATTCCTGGGATGCACTTCACGTCTGGCCGATGAACTTGGTATTGCAGGGGTATACGATAAGTCCTTACCGGAAAAGGTTAAGAAATACAACAATAACAAAGACTCCCTGGTCAGGCTGATCAGTAATGTATTTACCGCTACCAATGCTTTTCTATCAGGCAATGACCGGAACGAAGTGGCAGTATTGATCGTTTGCGGCGCTTTTGCCGAAGGTATGTATCTGACCACCTCTCTCAATGAGTTTGCAAAAGATAACAAGCTTATTTCAACGATCATTTATAAGCAAAAAGAAAATCTCGATAAACTGCTTACCATCCTTGAAGCTTACCAGATGGATGAAAACATGAAAGAAGTCGGGTTGACCATCGCTAAACTTAAACCGATTTTTACCGACTACGGCCTGGAACCCGATAAAAAACTTCCAACGCAAAAAGCTGCCGATATTGCTGATCTTGCTGAAAGCGTCAGAATATCATTTATCAAATAAAAAGAAATACTTCTCTGGGAACCGCCTTATACCAAGGCGGTTTTTTTATTTCCATAAATTGACTATTTTTACCTTCAACAAAATCATTATCCATGTCGGAACCCATCCTGATGGCATTGGTTCAGCTTTTTGCCATTGTAGCCGCCTCCGTCAAAAAGCAAGTTTCGGCAAATACCCGTACGATCCTTGCATCCTATCTCAAACAACATCTGAACAGCCGCGAACTGGAAGAATATCTTAAGCTCTTTGATGAACTGGTGACTTTTCATCGACCTGAAGAACCGGTGAAAAAAACAGAAGAACCGGAAATTACCGGAAAGATCCGGACGATCTGCCAGAAAATCCAGAAACAGCTTAATGCGAAAGACCGTCTGATCGTCTTTACCAAATTCCTTGAATTTTTTAAGGAGTTGGAACAGGAATCTTCGAGGGAAGAAGGATTTGTTGAAAGCGATCTTGCCGGCAAATGCTTTGATGTCTTTAAATCGGTTTTCAATCCGCCCGATAAGGAGTATCATAGTTCGAGGGCTTTTATCTTTGATCCGTTTGGGGAAGAGATGCAGAAGGAAAACCTTCTGATCATCAGTGATCGGCAAAGCCATATCTGTAATGGATTTAAAAATATATACCGTGAACACCTCGACGGGACAATTATTATCCTCTATGTGCCTTCGGCACGGTCATTCCTTTGTCGTTATCTTGGCAATGACGATCTTTATCTGAATGGTCATAACGTGCCGCCTGATCACTCCTTCTTATTTACCAATGGCTCTATTCTGAAAAACCTTAAAATCAGTCCTGTTTACTATACCGATGTGGTCAGCCAATTTTTACATTCGAAGGAAAAAGTAAGAATTGCTTTTACAGCAAAGGAAATTGAATACCATTTTAAAAACAGTACGAATGGGATCCATCCATTCAGTTTTACTGCCGGATCGGGGGAACTTATCGGAGTAATGGGAGGAAGCGGAGTCGGGAAATCGACACTTTTAAATGTTCTGAACGGTAATTTAATCCTGAACAAAGGTGAGATACTTATCAATGGGTACGACCTCGAAAAAGATAAGGAAAAACTTCAGGGGATTATTGGATTCGTTCCGCAGGATGACCTTCTGATTGAAGAGTTGACCGTTTTCCAGAATCTTTATTATAATGCTAAACTTTGTTTCAGGGATTTCACCAGAAAACAGCTTATCCGTTCTGTAATGCGGGTTTTATCGGATATCGACCTGATCGGTATCAGAAACCTGACTGTCGGTGATCCATTGAACAAATTCATCAGCGGCGGTCAACGGAAAAGACTCAATATCGCTCTTGAGCTCATCCGTGAGCCTTCTGTTTTGTTTGCCGATGAACCCACTTCCGGTCTTTCATCGATGGATTCTGAAATGGTCATGCTTCTCCTGAAAGAACAGACCCTTAAAGGGAGGTTGGTGATCGTAAACATACATCAACCCTCTTCCGATATATATAAGCTATTCGACAAACTTCTGATCCTGGATAAAGGGGGATATCCTATCTATTATGGGAATCCCATCGATGCCATCACCTATTTCAAGTCGGTCAGCAATCATGTCAATCCGGAAGAAAGTGAATGTCTGAGTTGTGGGTATGTCAACCCGGAACAGCTTCTTCAAATCACCGAAGGAAAAATCCTGAATGAATACGGAAAACTGACGGGTAACCGGAAGATCACCCCAAAGGAGTGGTACGAATCCTTCCTGAAAAACATACAGCCGGTATTGCATATCTCCGAAGAAAAAGAAGAATTACCGCATAATTTCTTCAGGATTCCGGGGAAATTCAGACAATTCCGGATTTTCGGGATCCGGAACATGCTGGCAAAGATCACCAATCGTCAGTACATGTTAATAAACCTTCTGGAGGCCCCGTTTTTAGCTGTTTTGCTTGCTTTTCTAACAAGGTATTCCTTTGGCGACCAATACATATTCAGCGATAACCGGAATCTTGTTCCTTACCTGTTCATGAGTGTTGTCGTTTCCCTGTTCCTCGGAATGATGGTAAGCGCCGAAGAGATTATCAGGGACCGGAAGATCCTGAAGCGGGAAGCTTTTCTTCATCTCAGCCGGTTCAGTTATCTGAATTCCAAAATAGTCCTGTTGTTTGTCCTATCGGCCATTCAAACTATCCTGTATGTAGTTGCCGGCAACTGGATCATGGGAATCAAGGGAATGACTTTCAGCTACTTTCTGATCCTCTTTTCAACTTCCTGTTTCGCGAATATGGTTGGTTTGAATATCTCTTCCGGATTGAATTCGGTGGTCGCCATTTATATTCTTATTCCCTTTATCCTTGTTCCCCAACTGTTATTGAGCGGTACCATTGTTCCTTTTGATTACCTTAATCCCAGGATCGCATCCCGTATCAATGTTCCGCTGGTAGGAAACATGATGACTTCCCGCTGGACTTTCGAAGCGCTGGCAGTGGAACAGTTCAAAAAAAATGAATATGAAAAGGTCTTCTTCCCTTACGATCAGGAGATATCACGGTATTCTTACATCACCGCCTATGCGATACCAACCCTGAAATCAGAGATCGATGTTTGCCTCCGTAATATCCAGTTGAAAGAGGATCCTGAAAAAGTTCTGAATTACTTTAAAATCCTGAAAAATGAAATACCCGGGCTGCAAAAGGAAGCCGGTTTCGGATCATTTCCGTTCTCCGGTTTTTTAAACCCCGGAAATTTTACTTCTCCGGTTGCGGAGCAGGTTAAAAACTACCTGGATTCGCTGAGCAGGTTTTATTCAGGAAAGCTGAGAACGATATCGGCTGAAAGGGACGCTGTTTATGAAAACTTGGTTCGTCAAATGGGAGAAGAAAAGGTTTATAAACTTCGTCAGGATTACTATAATGACAACCTTGCCGACCTGGTCTTAAATAAGGGAGCCGAGAACAAGATCATCGAAGCCAGGGACAGGTTGATTCGAAAAAAAGATCCCATCTTTATGATTCCGGAGTCGACGGTCGGAAATGGCCATTTTTATACACCGGTAAAAAACATTTTCGGTTTGTGGATCGATACTTTCTGGTTTGATTTTCTGGTGATCTGGTTGATGTCGGTGATCCTGTATTTCACTTTATTGTACGATGTAATAAGAAAGGGCATCGCTTATTTTGAGCGGATAAAACTCCGGAGGTCCTGATTATTTAAAGAACCCCGCAATAAGCCATGGGGAATGCACTCGCGGGATTCAATGGATCAGCTTACCGCTTAGCAATAACAGCGCCGTCTCGGTGACTTTAGCTGTAAATTCCGCATTCACGAGACGGGTATTTGCAAAAAGCAGATCCTTTTGAATCTCCCGCAACTGAAGAGAGGAGATTGATCCGACAGCATAACTTTCCTTCGCAATATCCATATTTTTTAGCGCAAGAAGTAGATTTTCATGCTCGAATCCGATCAATTTAATCTCATTTCGATAATTGTTGTATATCCTTGCAAGATGAGCTTCCAGACGATTCTCAAGCTTGTTCAATTCCAGATCACTGATCTCCAGGGAGACCTTTGCATTTTTATATTGGCGGTTCAGATTACGGCCATCAAAAAGCTTCATGGTCGCGGTAAGTCCGACCGTCGGGCCAAAATTGCGGTTATATTGAATAAAATTAGCTTCTGTTTCCGAATGATAGTACGAATAGGTTGTTATAAAGTCGAGGGTTGGCCATTGCTGGGCCCGGGCGGATTTCATATCCAGCAGACTAACCTCCTTGTTCTTATTGGCAAGAATCAGGTTCCGGTTCGCCATCCGCATACTGCTGCGTAATGAATCGTATATCAGCATCCTGGAAATAAGAATGGTATCTCTGACTGTAAAGCCGGTATTTACATCCCTTGATAACAATTCATTCAATGTGGTTTTAGAATTCAGGTAAACGGTTTCCTGATTTTGAAGGTTAGATGAATCAGCATTCAGTTCCACTTTCGCCTTCAGGTATTCCATTTCGGATCCGCTTCCGGTTTCGAACCTCAATCGCGCCAATTCCAGTCTGAATCGCGAAATGTCCACCTGTTCCTGCATGATTGCCACCTCTTTTTCCTGCCTGATAATATCGTAGTAAGCCGTGATGATCTTTGCGAGCGTGTTCTCGACTTCAATTTTCAAACCCACCTCTCCTATCTCTTCAAGTTTTTTCAATTTATCGTAGGTTATGAACATGTCGAGCCCGTCGAATAATGTCCAGTTCAAATTAACTCCCGCAGTGATAAGATCGGAATTAGCACTCGAGTTGATAAGTTCCGAGCCCGTGAGGACATTAACCTTGACATCGCTTAGTCCCTTGACATAACCTGCATTGGCGGATACAACGGGCAGCATTCCGGCATTTCCGGGCGAAGCATTGTTTCTGGATATCTGATAAGTCTTCTTTGCCACATTGATACCGTAATTATTGGCAAGGCCGATTTCAACGGCATCATTAAGGGTCATTAGGCCCTGGGCGGCCAGAAATCCTGAAAAGATTAGGAGTATTGAGGTGAGTCCTGTTTTTTTCATCAACTGACATCCTCCGTCATTACTGGTTTTGATTCAACCGTTAGTTCAAGGTCATCGAGTTTCCCCATCCTTGGATTTCTTGAAAGATAGGAATACAGTGCCGGGATAATATAAAGGGTCAGGAAAGTCGAAAAGATCAATCCTCCTACGACAGCAATGCCCAGTGATTGCCGGCTTTCGGCAGACGCACCCAATTTAAGTGCAATCGGAAGGATACCGAGGACCATTGCAGATGAGGTCATTAATATTGGGCGGAATCTGGAAACGGCAGCCCGTTGAACGGCTTCAATCTTTTCAATGCCTGCTTTTTTTCGCTGGTTGGCGAACTCCACGATAAGTATTCCATTCTTTGTTACCAGTCCGATAAGCATGATCATACCTATTTCACTGAAAATATTCAGGGTCTGATCGAAATACCAGAGAGAGAGTAAAGCGCCTGCCAGCGCCAGAGGAATAGTGAACAGGATGATCAGTGGATCGATAAAACTTTCAAATTGGGCTGCAAGGATGAGAAAGATCAGAACAATTGCCAGGATAAAAACAAAGAGAAGGCTGGAAGAACTTTCTCTGAAGTCGCGTGACTGACCGGAAAGGGCAGTGCTGAAATTTTGCGGGAGTGTTGTTTCCGAAACTTTGTCAAGTGCCCGGATGCCATCACCAAGGGTATATCCCGGTGTCAGACCGGCTGAGATAGTGGCAGAAATGTACCGGTTAAATGAGAAGATCGATGCAGGATTAATGCTTTCTTCCAGCGAAACGAGGTTTTCAAGCGGGATAAGGTCCCCTTTATTATTCCTGACATATAATGCTTTCAATGCATCCGGTTTGTTACGGTCATCTCTTGAAACTTGTCCGATGATCTCGTATTGTTTCCCATTCATGATGAAGTATCCGTATCGCTGACCACTCAATGCTAATTGCATTGTACGGGCGATTTCCTGCGCCGAGACGTTCAGTTGCGATGCTTTGTCACGATTTATAGTCACCCGGATCTCCGGTTTATTGACCTTGAAGTTAGCATCGACAAACTGAAGTTCCCTGACTTTTTTTGCTTTTTCAAGGAATTCCGGGAGGATCCGTACAAGTTCCGGTACAGAGGGTGCGAGTATGACATACTGAATGGGCTGACCCGAAAAACGATCTCCGATTGTCGGGGGTTCAAAAGGAAATGCCCGGATACCGGTTATGCCTTGCAGATCGCTGGTTATTTGCCGGAAAATTTCATGCTGGCTCCGGGTACGTTCACCCGGATCGCTCAGATAAATTATCTCCTGCGCTTTATTCGGATTTTCGATCGTTCCCAAACTTGGAGTGATCCAGGAAAAATAAACTGTGGCTTCCGGGATCGAATCGGTCACATATTGATTGACCTGATCCATATATTTTTCCATGAACTCGTAAGTGGAACCCTCCGGGGCCAGTGTCGGTATCCGGATATTTGACCGGTCTTCGAAGGGCGCAAGTTCTGAATGGAGCGATCGGTAAAAAAGGATGATCAAACCTGCAACCACTATAAAAACAGGGAAGACAAGCCACCTCCGGTTCATAAAACCCTTAAGGGAATAACGGTATCCACGGTTCAACCACAGGAAAAACGGTTCTGTTTTCTGCATCAACCAGTTAGAATTAAGCGTTCGCTGGATCGTCAGCAACCGGGAACACATCATGGGGGAAAGCGTCAGCGCAATAAAGGCAGAGATCAGAACCGACCCTGCAACAACGATTGCAAACTCACGGAAAAGCCTGCCAACCAATCCCTGCAGGAACATTACCGGAAGGAAAACTGCAGCCAGTGTCACCGTGGTCGAAATGACGGCAAAATAGATCTCTTTCATTCCGCGTTGCGCTGCTTCAACAGGATGAATTCCCAAATCGATCTTAGTATAGATGTTCTCAAGCACCACAATGGCATCATCACATACCAGACCGATCGATAAAACGATAGCCAGTAATGTCAGGACGTTAACCGAAAGTCCTAATAGTGCCATGAAGATGAACGCCCCGATGATAGAGACTGGGATTACAACAACCGGGATCAGCGTCGATCGCCAGTCTCGCAAGAAAAAGAAGATGATCAGAATGACCAGGATCAATGAGATGATGATCGTTTGCTGAACCTCCTTGACTGCTTCCCGTTCGAATTTCGTAAAATCATATCCTATCTGCATCATGTAATCAGCCGGAATCTCCGTTTTCAGTTTTGCCATCCGTTTGTAAAACTCGTTGGCAATGGCGACTGAATTAGCTCCTGTCTGCGGAACTACTCCAATAATAATTACTGGAAGAAGATCCATTTTCACTGAGGACCGGTCATTCTCAGGGTAGAGTTCGGCAAGTCCAATATCAGACAGCCGGATGATATTCCCCCCCTCCTCTTTCAGGATGATATTATTAAATTGTTCAGGTGTCTGCAGGAGACCCAGCGTACGGATAGTCAGTTCGGTCAGATCACCTTCGATCCTCCCTGAAGGAAGCTCTATGTTCTCGCGGGTTACTGCCCTTTCGATATCGAGGGAGGTTATTCCATTGGAAGCCATTTTATAAGGATCAAGCCATAACCTCATGGAATATTTCTTTTCACCAAATACCCGGATATCACCCACGCCGGGTATCGTCTGCAGTCTTTCCCGGATGGTGTTTTCCACAACATCGTTCACCTCCATGATATTCCGGGTGTAACTCCTGATTATCATAAAGATAATGGGATTGGTATTGGCACTGAGCTTTTCAACCACCGGAGGATCGACATCACTTGGAAGGTACCTGATAGTTTTAGAAACCCGGTCGCGGACATCGTTTGCTGCCGATTCCATATCTTTTCCCAGATCGAATTCAACGGTAATCTGGCTGGAATTATCATTGGATACAGAAGAGATAACCCGGATACCCTCGATTCCGTTGATAGCATCTTCAAGCGGTTCTGTGATCTGTGCCTGAATTATACCGGCATTAGCGCCTGTATAATTTGTAGTCACCGTCACAATGGGTGGATCCATTTCCGGGTACTCCCTTATCCCGAGATAGGAAAAACTGACTGCTCCAAAGATTATGATCAAAAGCGACAGGACAATTGCCATGACAGGCCGTTTAATGCTTACCGAAGAGAGACTCATTTCAGTGAAGTTTGATGATATTCAACTTCGTCCCCTGTCTTACCCTGAGTAAATTTGTAATGATAACCGTATCTCCTATTGATAAACCTTCTGTTATCTGCACCGATTCCCGGTTCCTGAGCCCGGTCTTGACAGTCAATGATTTCGCTTCTCCCGACTTTACAATGAAAACGCTGTACCCTTTGATCGAAGGGATCAGGGCAGAAGTTGGAATAAAAATGCTTTTCTCAAGGGTACTAATCTGAAGATCAACTTTTACGGAAGTTCCGGGTACCAATTTACCAGCCTTGTTTTCACTTATCGCCCGCAGTCCGATCGTCCTGGTCTTCAAATCTACTGCCGGTTCAATAGCTTCAACCGTTGCATAAAAAAGATCCGGAGAATAATCGGTGGTGAAGGTCACCTGGGTTCCCAGTTGAAGATCATTTGCATACCGTTCGGGAACTGCAAAATCAATTTTGACCCGGCTCACATCTTGCAAACTTGCTAAAACAGTGTTTGGATGAACCAAGGCACCCTCACTTACATAACGAAGTCCGATCTTTCCTGAAAAAGGAGCACGGATCTCGGTTTTAGAAAGATCCACCTTCAGGATTTCGATCTCGGCTTTTAAAGTATTCAACCGGTTCAACACTTCATCATACTGCTCCTGGCTGATCCCTCCTTTTCCCAACAGGGCTTTTTCCCTGGTTTCGTTAGCTTCAGCCAGATTTAATTCAACTGTCAATTTATCGATCCTTGCGACAATATCGGCCGCATCAAGGATAAAGAGCAACTGATTTTTCGTCACATACGAACCTTCCTTCATAAGTACTGATATGACCTTACGGTTTATCTCACTGACAATTTCAACACTTTCATTGGCGAGGATTGTTCCGATCGTAGTGCATGAGAATTGTACAGACGTATCTCCGGCCACCCTGGCTTCAACCGGAATTGCAGGGTTGGCATCGGAAGTTATCTCCGGTTTTTTTCTTCCCTGATCAAAAAAAACCTTTAACAGGATCAGGCCGATCAGGAGAAGGAAAATCCCGGAAAAAATTAGTGTCCGTTTCATGGTTTATGGATAAGAAAGAATATCAAAATACAAAACAAACATTAAGAAAACCCATTTCTCCGGATCAAATCCAGTTCGTTTGCCGTGAATACTCCCGATCTGTACAATGCCCGGTACTGTTCTGAGACCCCCATGCCGAAAACCATGACATCATCGGTATTTACCGTCACTTTTATTCCATGATCAAACAAGATGCGGATCGGATGGGTCTTGTAAGATCTGACCCGTTTCAGACGAATGTTACTTGTCGGACAAACATTCAATGGCACATTATTTTCTGCGAGCCAATTCATTACTTCCGGCGAACCGGCTGCTGCAATACCATGCTGAACGGCGTCCAGTTCAAGTTCTTCAACGGCTTCTTTTATCGAATCTGCATCCCCAAATTCACCTACATGCGCCTTACACTTCAACCCTGATTTTTTTGCAAACCGAAAGATCTCCTTAAAGTTTCGAACGGGTTGAGCAAATTCATCATCATAGAGATCGATAGAACTGAAAAAATTAAAATCAAAATAGGGATCCAGATCAGCGAAGAGTTTTCTGATGGACTGACCCCGGATAAATCCAAGTTCGGGGCGAAAATCGATATCGGGAGCGATCGTTTTATGTGCCTTTTGAAGCGTTTCGACGATGTGAGCGGGTTTGAGACGAAACATCACCCCATAGGCTACATCGATACTCATTTCCAGAACTTTGATCCCATCTGACCGGGCCTGAATGAAAGCCGCTTCCACGGCCTGGCGGAAAGCATCGGGATTATGGGTGAGAAACGGCCGGTAAACATTTTCAATCCATTGGTCTAATTCCTGTATCGAACCAAGGCGTGGTTTGAATCTTTCCAGTTTCTTCCCGGAAAACTTTTCTATTACCTTGATCCTGCCCCCCATGAGGCAATGGTTGTGAAGATCGGTTTTGGGGATGGCCCGGATCTTTTTAATATCTCCGGTTTCCAGAGTTTCAGGAAACGATAAATGACAAGGGTCCAAATACTATCTATTATACCAACCAAAAATATAACTATTTAGGTAAACTCACAAAAATAACCACGCTCAGATTAGTGCTGAACAGAAATAATTTTTAAAGATATGCAACCGGGAAATCAGGGTACTGATCAGCATAGTTAAAGTTTCAGCGAGATCATGAATTGATCTTTCGGGCCCATGCCTTCCCGGTAGGCCCTGGCATAACCGAACGAGAGCGTTGATTTCAGAAGGGAGAAGAGTACCAGTTCAAGATCGGCCTGGACACCGGTAGAGAACCAATTCTGGTTTGCCTGATCGTTGAAAAAGTTAGTGAACAGCCCCTGGCCGAAAACCGTGAAACGCAGGTATGTGGAATAGAATCCAAGCAGGCCGAATTTCCGGAAACGGATTGGCTGGAAGTTCACTTCGGTGGTAAGTTTACAGTAATTCAGCGCAGAAATTTCATCGATCTCCACACCGGGGAAACTCGCCATATCTCTATATTGCTGGGCAGTGCGGTAATCGATCCAGTTGTTTCCAAAACCGCCGAAATAAAAGAAGGAATTTGTCTTATCGGATTCACCGAATGACTGTCCGACGGAGGTCCGGAACCAGATCGAGGAGTTCCTCATCGGAAGAAGGAATCCGAAATCAAAATTATTGATAAGCTGCGGATAAAAAATGTTTTTGGCAAAACTTGTATATGCAAAAACATTCCAGTCATAGCCCTGCTCCGGTTCAATGGCACCGAGTGATTTCCGGAGAACACTTTTGTGAAAATTGATCGTGGCCATATAGATGTTCCGGTAGTCAGAAGCCACATTCTGGTAAAAGGGAAGAGTCTCAAGGTCACCATAGGCCGATAGTTTCACGTACATATCTATTTTACCCGGCGACATCCGGTTAAAGAGCTTGTAATACTTGACAGAAAAGGCATATCCTGCCCTGCTGAATTTTGTCGGACCAAAGAGATCATAAAAATCAGCATAGTTGTACTGGGCATTAAAGGTCCAGTTCCAGAGGTTATATTCCAGCGAGAAGTGAATGGTTTGCTTGAAGGACAATGAAGGATAAGGAGAAAAGGAGAGCTTCAATACCAGGTTGTTCAAACCCATCGGATCCATGAAATTAACCCGGTATCCTGCTGCGATATAGCTTTTATAGCCCTGGAGTATCGGGTAAGCGCCGGCCAGACGCAATTCCCTGACCGGAGAATATTTTTTTTCTTTTACATCCAGCGAGTCTAAGTTTATTTTCGAAGGCGGAGGCAACATCCAGTTTTCTACCAGGGGATGTTTCTGATAGATCTTTTGTCCGAGAAATTCAATCGCATTGACGTTGGGGACCGTGTCGATCTTCATGATTCCCGGCACCATCCCCTGACGGGTATATTCAAAGAGAATCATGGAATCTGCCGTAAAGGGTAATGGCCTGAAAAATCCGGTTTCAGCATTGGTCATGATCTCCGGCTTACGGGTTTCCAACGAAATCCGGAAAATGTTGGAAGCTCCTGTGTAGTAAGAAGTTCCGTATAGGTATTTCCCATCGAGTGAGAATACAAAGTTGGAGGCGGGATTGTCCTCAAATTCATAGATCTCTTTGTGATCGGTGATCCCGGCCAAAAGATCCGAAATCTGGAACAACACCAGTTTCTGCCTTCCTCTGACATCCGAAAGAGTAGCCGATATCATCAGTCCGTCAGGGGAGATATCAAGATCTGACAGGTCCTTACCAAAAGGCAGGGTATAGAGATCTTCCCATTTTTTATAGGGAGGGTGAAAACGTACCAGGATGGAACGGCCACTCATGGTCTGAACGGCATAGATGCACTTATCCCGCCTGTTGAAGACCAGGTTGCCGGCACGGTCGTATTTAATAAGGTCTCTGGTTCGCCCGGTCAGAACGTCGACGGATCGCAGCCCTCTCCAATCGTTGTTGTGCGTCGTCATGAACAGAGTTTTGGAGGAGTCGTCGTAAGCTACGCTGGTCACATAGTACAGTGCCGGACTGGGAACCGGATCTATCTTTTTCATCTCCCCCGATGCAAGGTCAATACAGGCAATGTGGGCGAGTTTTCCGGGAAAGTTGACCGCCAGATATAGTTTCCCGGTTTTCCGGTCAAAACAGGGACGGGATACTGATCCCAGCGTATGATTTACGATCCTGCGGTAACTGGATACCGGATTATCTCTGATCCTGGCAAGGTTCGCTTCCTGAAATTCTTTTTCCCACCTGACCCAGTTATTCCATTCATCCTGGATCCTGATCCCATATACATGCCTGAACTGCGAGGCATAGAAGCGGCGGCTGGTATCGTTCCTTGAATAAAAATCCTTCAGTTTCGGAATTCCGTATTTAAAGGCGAGATATGATACAAATCTTGTCCCGTAAAGGTATGAGTTGACTCCTACCTGGAAATCAATGGCGGTACCTTCCGTCTCAAGTCCGATCACATTATAGAAAAATGCACTGTCGCGGACCATCGTACGAAAGACCATCTCATCATAACCACCCATTACTCTTCCGATCCCTCCCGACATCCAGGTCTCCATGAATACAGCGATCCCTTCGTGATACCATCGGGGAGAGTACCACCGGGGTGTGGTAAAATAGCTGTAGACCAATGAAAGCGGATCCCGGTTATCCGGTATTACCTTCCCGCCGAAAACCCCCTGCAGGATCCTGTCTGTTTTTGACGCCTTGTCACACATCACCTGGTGGGTAAGCTCATGACTCATCAGCCATTGCATCCGTTCGTTGGATGGCACAACCGAAAAGGTATAATCGAACGGAGATATCCCTATATTTAAAAAATTCCATGGGATGACCATGGTACCCCCGTTTCCCACATCAGAGAAATCGTTGAAAAGGATGTTGGTCTCGCTTGTCGGATCGTAGTTCCAGAAGTTTTTGTGGAATGCGAGGGCATTCTCAAAAGACCTTACCGTGTGCGGGACGAGGTAGGAAGTATTCTTGTCAATGAAGACCAGTCTGACATTGGAGGTTTCATACTTGTTGATCCTGATCTTTTGCTGGGCAAACAGAGGAAATGTTGCCGATACTAAAAGAAAAATGGCAGTGAAGGGGATCCTTTGTTTCATAACCAAGGATTTTTCACTGCCAAGTTACGACAATTCTTTTCTTCCTAATTATCCGACACAACTCTTAAACCTTCAACATATCCCATCATCCCTAACTGATTAACCATTCCGATGAAGTTGGAGGCGTACGAAATACTTCCGAGTGTCTGCGCAGAGATTATCCGGTCCAGTTCGGAGGAAGAAAGTAAGTTTCCAAGAGCATTGGAGTAAAGTCGTCCATGAAGACCCTCCGCCGCCTCCGGTAAAGATAGTATCATCCCATCCCGGGCACAGAGGGTAACTGCTTCGAGCCTCCCAAGGGATCCGTCCCGGGATTCAAACATACTTTTCAGATCGGAGGCAGAATACAATTTCCCGAGTGCAGCCTGATTGCCGAATAAAAACTGCAGGTTTACCCTGTCGTAAACGACTACACTTCCGACCAGATTGGAAAGCTCAAGTTTCCCTTTATAAGCGGCCTGAACCTGGGAAGCCTGCATGATCTCCTGAAGCTGACCACCGCCGGCGAAGGAAAGTTCTGTGCTTGAAAGCTTAGACTGGATAACGGAAGCATAATCTGTCTGAGCTTTCATTTGCGACTGAAGCTGCATATCCAGCTTACCTTGTCCTTTAAGGGCAGAAAGTCTTAGCTGAGAGGATAATGCATAAGAAAGAAGATTGGAACAAAGGGGTTTATCCTGGATCATCCCGGCCAACTGGACTCCTTTTAATAACATTTGATCCCGGATGGATTTCAGTTGCGCGATTTCGATCTTTTTTGTATCCTTCATGGCAGGACCGAGAAGGTAGCCGTCCATGCTATAGAGGGCTTGTTCCACCACAGAATCGCGCTGATTGAGTTGATTGACATAATTTCCGAAATCGCGAAGGTTCTTCTCCACGTCGACTGACTGGTCGGCGGTATCCTTCAGGTAAAAATCGGTGAGCATCCGTATCGTTGTATTCAGGGTCTTGGTATTGTTTTTGATAAAGAAGCTGTAATCCTCCAGAAGGCCGATATTCTGGCAGGCATTATTCTTTTCCGTGCAGATCCCGTGATCCTGGAATGCCCTGACGCAGGTGTCGATCGTATAGCTCAGGTTCTGTGAGAAGAGTGAAAAATAGATCAGTCCCTGGATCATACCGCGAAGCTGGTCGGTATCCTGAACGAATTGCGACCGTAACTGTATATCTTTTTCTGTCATCTGCTCTTTATGATATTTCTCGGCTTTGCCAAAAGTGCCTGAGGTAAGTCCTTTGAATACCGGCGGGTAAAGAAGCGATGCTACAAGAATAACAACGGCAATGGCTATGACCACGCCAATGATGATTTTTGTTTGCTTTTTCATATTCCAGTTTTTGAATTATTCTTTATTTACGGTAACAGAATTCTGATAGAGCGGCATTTCATTCTGGTAAACTTTAAAATCGATATTATGCTGCAGACTGTTTTTGTTATATAATTGAATGATAAACTTGTTATCCCCAACATTGTTGATCTGTACAAAATTAGCAGCCGCACTGCAAGTTGTTTGATCATTCACACTGACATTTTGAACATTCAAACATTCGAAATTATTAAAATCAAATTCCACCGTGGTTTTTATGGGATAGAGGGAAGAGAGTTCAATCCGCAGTTCTACTATTTTGGTAGAGTACCTTACAGCAAGAACAGCTTTTGCAAGTGGACTATCATACAACAGATTGTCGGCCACCTTCATATTTTCAAACGATCTTGAATCATATAAGGTCCCTTTCAGATCGTCGGTAGATACTTTCGACCCTGAAAAATCGACCTTGAGTAAACTGAAGATCAGAAATCCTGCAAAAACACCGGCAAGAAAGACAAACGAAAATTTGATTACCGGACGGCGCCAAAAGCCTCTTGTAAGTTTTAATGCGGGTCGTGGTTCCTGCGTTGCATATTTTTCCATATTGATCCTTTCTAAAACAGCGTGTTTTACATCGATATCTGACAGATTTTGTTTTTCATGGTTAAACTGTTCTTTAACCTTTTGCCATTCAGTATAAAATTTTTCCGCTTCCGGATTTCCCGATAAATAATCTTTAAGATTCAGATGCTCTTCGGGAGTCAGTTCCTCATCCAGATCGCGGTAAATCAGTTCTATAATCTTTTTATCAATCATAATCAAAAAAGTCGGCGTTCAATAATTGTTCCTTTAGTTTTCCCCGGGCTGAAAACAGCCGGGCTTTTACTTTATTCACTGGTATCTCCAGTACTTCAGCCATCTCCTCATAGGATAAACAAAAAAAGTATTTCAACAACAGGAGGAGACGATAATCGGCCCGGAGTTTCTTTAATCCTGTTCGCAGCTTTTTGTTTCTTTCTTCCTTACCAGCTTCCGGTTCTCCGGTCATGTACAATCCTTCAATTTTTTTCAGGTCTTCGAATTTCCGCTGTGACTTCAGGTAATTTATCGTTTCATTTACGGCTATCCGATAGATCCAACTGAAAAACCGGTAATTGAAGTTGAAACTCCCCATCTTCTCATAGACTTTAATAAAAATATCCTGGGTAAGATCGCGGGATGTCTCCTTATCGTTGATCATCCGGAACACTATGTTAAAGACCGTTTTCTGATATCTCTCTATCAGAATTTCAAAAGATGAAATGCTCCCATGGATTACTTCATACACAAGTTCATTGTCATCCTTTGTGATCATAATACAAGGAATTTGTAAAAAGTTGGGGAAAGTTATGAAATTTTAGTTTTTCTCTAACAAAGATATTTTCCAAAGGTCTTTCCGATTCATCCTTAAAATTGGTAAAATTGCAAGGAAGCCTGCCTTTCCAATATTTTTTCTCAGGTTCTGCAACTCTCTTAATTTAGCGGGTGTTTCCGGATCAGCGTTAACAGGGAGATCATTTTCCTTCAGCATCAGCAAACTTTTGGCTTTAATTGACAGCTCAAGATAAAGGCTGATAAAACAATAAATATCTAAAACTATTTCTGCAGGAAAATGCTCCTTAATGGAAACCAGGAAAGTGCCGGATCTTGTTTCGATGAATCTTCCCTTCCTGATCATTCCCAAAAGTTTTACTTCCGAATCAAATTCCATTTCAAGCCATTTCCGGATTGATTTTTCATTGCTCTGAAAGATCAGACTGATCGTCAAGGGGACGATGATCACGATCAGAAGGGTTGAAATCAAGGGAGAGATAAGAAACTGGTTGTACAGTCCATGAATGAAAACAGCGATGGAGGTCCCGAGAAGGATTGAAACTGTGGCATTTGTCTGGCGGTTCAATGCACTCATAGTTAGTATTCCGAATATGGCAACGGTGCCTCCATGCATCAGGGCTGTCCCAAATCCACGGGTTATCCAGACCATCAGGTTACTCTCTGAACCGGAAAAATGAAAAAGATAAAAAAGGTTCTCCAGCACGGAGAATGCCGAACCAATGGCAAATCCATAAATAGCAGCATCAATCATGAATCCGATCTTGTTTTTCCGGATAAGGACAAGCAGGATGAAAATCTTCAGGAACTCCTCGACCAGAGGGGCAATAAATCCCGAATAGGTGTCGAAATTCATACTGAAATAACGAATCAGGAAGGTATTGATCACAAAACTCAGGAGAGCGCTGATGATTCCCCAGGCAATACATAACATCAGAATTTTTTTATTTACCAACCTGAAGCTATCGAGGTACAATAATAATATCAGGAAAAGAAAGACGGGTATCAGGCTGATGGTTATTTTAACGATCATAGTTTCTTGCAACTTTTGTGACTTCATTCATAACCCGGATCAGGTTCCCGCCCCATATTTTCCGGATCTCTTCTTTTGAATAACCGCGTTTGACCAATTCCAGGGTGATATTTCCCATCTCGCTCACATCATAACAGCCGTCCACTCCCCCTCCTCCGTCAAAATCGGTTCCGATTCCGACATGATCAATCCCGGCGACCTCGACTATATGATCGATGTGATTAACCACATCATTCACGGTTGCCAGTTTAAGGGGAAACTGCAAATCAATGGTTCGTCTCTCCTTCCGGTAATTCATTACCTGTTCCTCTGTCAGATTGTCCCAGTCTTGATACTTACTGTACAGTTCATTGAGCAGGGAATCCCTGACCGGATTTGGTTCAGGGTTTTTTACATACTCACTCAGGATGCACATCTGAATTACTCCTCCGTTTTTTGCCAGGGCGCGAAGCATGTTGTCATCCAGGTTCCGGGGATTGTCGCACAGTGTCCTTGCACAGGAATGTGAAGCGATCACAGGAGCTTTCGTTATTGAAAGAACATCATAAAAAGATTTATCGGACGCGTGAGAGATATCGATCATCATTCCGATCCGGTTCATTTCAGCCACAACCGACTTGCCAAAACGACTCAGACCGTCAAATTCGGTTGTATCGGTCGATGAGTCGCAAATGTCATTGTTCCTGGTATGACAGAGGGTAATATACCTTGTTCCACACCTGTAAAAATAGCCGATCAGGTTAAGATCCTTTCCAATGGCGTATCCGTTTTCAATTCCGATAAAAACAGCACATTTCCCTTCCCTGTGAAGCCGGTAAGCCTCGTCGGGTTGAACGGCGATTCCGGCTAATTCCGGGTAACGGGTAACAGCTTTTTTAATAGTATCAAGCAATACCTTGATCTTTTGACTAACCTTCTCGTAACCTTGCTCATCTCTAGGCCCCTGCGAAACGAAAGCTGCGAAGAATGCCACATCCAGTCCTCCCTCTTTCATCCTTGGAAAATCGAGTTTGGTATATTCTTTTCCCGGGTCATGTCTTACTCCGATATCAAAACCCTTGTGCATCATCCTCAGGGGAGTGTCGGTATGCGAATCGATGGTCAATACCTCCCGGTGAATCCGGGCAGCTTTTTTTTCGATCCTGGCAGAATCTTCTCCTCTGGCAAATCCAGAAAACAGCGTCAGGAGAATCAAGCCCGATAATCCGGTTTTTTTAATCGTTTTACTCTTTCTGTTCATTATCCGTTATAATTGTTTCATCAAGCCCAGGTTTTTTATTTTGTCCTCCGGTTCACATCATTGATCCATGTCACCGGCATTCCGATTATTTCTTTATAAGTTGACGCAGGTACAACTGGATGGTATTCTCCAGGCCAAGATACAGCGCATCGCAAATCAGTGCGTGACCGATAGAAACCTCCAGTAATCCGGGCATATTTTGATAAAAATAGTTAAGATTTTCCAGGTTCAGGTCATGACCTGCATTCAAACCGAGCCCTGCTTCCATTGCAATCAGGGCAGCTTCCCGGAATGGTTTGATTGCCATCTCTTTGTTCACCGGAAAATCTTTAGCATAGGATTCTGTATAGAGTTCAATTCTGTCGGTTCCTGTTTCGACCGCCTTGCGGATCATGACGGGATTAGTTTCAATGAAGATCGAAGTGCGGATCCCATTTGCCTTGAAATCCCTGACCAATTCCGTCAGAAACGAAGCATTCTTAATAGTATCCCAGCCGGCATTGGAAGTGATCGCTTCGGGTGCATCCGGAACGAGGGTGACCTGATGTGGCTTGACTTCAAGGACCAAGTCGATGAATTTCCGGGAAGGATATCCTTCAATATTGAATTCTGTCGTAATCAGCGGCCGCAGATCATGCACATCCCTGTACCGGATATGCCGCTCATCCGGACGCGGGTGAACAGTTATACCCTGAGCGCCAAAGCGTTCACATTCAACAGCAACTTTCAGGAGATCCGGAATATTTCCCCCTCTCGCATTGCGTAATGTTGCAATTTTATTGATATTTACACTCAGTTTTGTCACACCGGTAAATTTTGACAAAACTACAATAAAATGATCATTCAATTTCTAATTTTCACTCCTGAATCTTGATTGACTATGCGTGCAGTCGTTCAGCGTGTCGGTAAGGCTTCCGTCGAAATTGACAATAACGTCGTAGCATCCATCGGACTTGGATTGTTGATCCTTATTGGCATCGAAGATTCCGATAATGTTGAAGATTGTGCCTGGCTCAGTGGTAAGATTGTCAGGCTCAGGATTTTCGGTGATGATAAGGGTATAATGAACAGGTCGGTAGCTGAAGTTGATGGTGATATACTGGTCGTCAGCCAGTTTACCCTTTATGCCAGCATCAAAAAGGGAAATCGTCCTTCGTATATCAGGGCAGCACAACCGGGAATAGCGGTTCCGCTTTACCAGCAATTCATCCGGCAAATTGAGCATGATCTCGGTAAAAAAGTTCAAAAGGGAGAGTTCGGTGCTTTGATGAAGGTCTCGCTGGTCAACGATGGTCCGGTTACTATTATCATTGATACAAAAAAAAAGGAATAATTTTTTCTTCCGGATTTCTCGCTGGATTCAGGCAATCCCGTATATGCCGGGAAGTTGAAAAATTAAAAATTTAAGGTTTTAGCCATTTTTTTACGACATTTGATCCCCCCTTCGTTATTCTTCGTATTTATAATAAACAATAATGAGAAAAAAAATTCTGATCATCGATGATGACCGGATTCTTCTGGAAACCGCTTCTCAGTTTTTAAAGAATGAGGGTTATGAGGTCATTAAAGCTCATGACGGTCTGGAAGGTCTTTCGCTTGCGAAAAAAGCACACCCCGACATAGTCTATTGCGATATTTACATGCCAAATATGAATGGTTATGAGGTCTTCAGAAAGCTTCAAACCAACTATTCGACTTCTCAAATCCCATTCATTTTTATGACCTCCAAATCAGAGAAGAAGGATATACGACATGGAATGAATCTTGGAGCCGACGATTATATAACTAAACCATTTAATTTCAGGGAACTGAAAGAGACCACCGCTGTCCGGTTGGAAAAATTTGAAAAAACCATCAAACAAAGCGAGATCAAGTATAGAACACTGTTTGAACGTGCCGGAGATGCGATTTTCATTCTCAAGAAAGCCAAAGGAGAGATCGTTGATTCGAATCAGGTATCAGCCGATTTGCTGGGTTTTTCAAAAGAAGAATTTTTACTTAAGACCTGGACTGATCTTTTAAGAGAAAAAGATTGTCAAAAGAGAGTTAATAGATGGAAGAACGGTAATAAACAAGATGTTCTGACTAACCTTGAAACCTTGATAACGGGTAAATATGAGAAAAAAATACCGGTTGTTGTCAGTTTTACCAATATTGAAATCAGTAATAAATGGTTCATTTTTCTGATCATACGCAATCTTTCGGAAATTAAGGAGAAGGAAAAAGCTCTAAAGGAAAGTGAAGAACGTTATCGTGAATTGGTTGAAAACACGGGAGAAGGGATTGGGATTGTGGATCTGCATGAGAATTTCACTTATGCAAATCCAGCTGCCTGTGAAATATTTGGTTTTTCTTCGGATGCACTTTTGGGAAGAAATTTTTTAGAGTTTCTGGCCCCCTCTTCTCCTGAGGAGATAAAACGGCAAACCCGGCTCTGGAAGACGGGAAAGAAAAGCATCTTTGAAACGGAAGTGATCCGGCCTGATGGTGAATATCGCTGGATTGTAGTAACCACAACCCCGCAGTACGACGCTCAGAGAAAAGTAACAACAACTTTTGCCATTTTCAGGGATATAACCAAACGAAAACTATACGAAAAAGAACTTATCATAGCAAAAGAAAAAGCAGAGGAATCTGACCGGCTGAAAACTTCCATCCTGGCTAATACCAGTCATGAATTACGTACCCCTCTGAATGGAATTCTTGGTTTTGCCGAGATCCTTCACGAAGAACTTAAGGATACCGATTACGAAGCCATGACCGAGAATATTTATCAATCAGGTCACCGGCTGATGACAACACTGAATTCCATCATAACCCTGTCACAACTTGAATCGGGAGAAATGGGTCTGTCCCTGAAACCGATGTTCCTTCAGGATGGAATTCTTTCAGTAGTAAAGTGTTTACAATCTCTTGCCGACAAGAAACATCTGACCATCAACACCTCCGGGGTTAAACCATGGCAAATACAAACTGATGAACATCTTTTCAAACAGCTGTTAGGGCAAATCCTGGATAACGCTATAAAATTTACCGAACAGGGCGGAGTTACCATTGAAACATTTTCGGTTACCGAAGAGCATGAAAACTGGATAGTCGTCAAGATATCCGATACCGGGATCGGAATAAGTAAAGATGACTTTGATTTGATATTCCAAGAATTCCGACAGGTTAGTGAGGGATTTGGGCGCCGGTTCCAGGGTAGTGGTATCGGGCTGACCATCTGCAAAAAGATCATCGATCTTCTCCATGGCAAGATAACCCTTGAAAGCGTGGAACGGATCGGATCGGGTTTTTCAGTTTGGCTTCCCTATCAAATGGTAACCGGGAAACCCCGAAAGGGTAAAAACATCAAAGAGAGCTCTGGAAAGAAAAAAAATCCCTCTTAACAAAAATTTAACCGAGGAATTTTGCACAACTCGCATACTAACGATAATTTTGTGCCGTTTTAGAAAGAATCTATCATTAATTAAATCAGATAATCATGAAAAGAATAGCATTATTAGTATCTTCTGTTGTTTTATTTGCCGGTTTGACATTTGCGCAGACTCCTCAAACCCAGGATAAAAATACCACAAAGTCTGTTGAGAAAAAGGAAGCCGTGACAACGCAGAAACCTGAAAAATCAGGTTGCACAAAGCAACAGATGAAAGATTGCCCTAATTCAAAAGGAACAAAGAGTTGTTGTGCAAAGAAAGATGTAAAAAAAGATGATGGCGCAACTTCCGTTAAACCGGAAAAAAAGTAAACTTTTCACAGAGTTAGAACAAAAAAGGCGATTTAGATCGCCTTTTTTGTTCTATATAAGAACCTGTTCTAAGGTTTCCCCGGGATCCTGAAAACAATAGGCATCCTGACCAGCACCCTGACTGCTTTCCCGTTCCGTTTTCCGGGTTCCCACCGGGGCATAAGCCGGGTTACACGGATGGATTCCTCATCACAACCACCGCCAATTTTCTTATTCACTTCTATATTGGAAATTGATCCATCCGTTTCAATGACAAAAACGAGAAGAACAACCCCCTGTATCTGGTTTTTTATTGCCTGTTCGGGGTATCGTATATTCTTTCTGAGGAAATAAAGACGGGCATCGTCACCACCCGGAAAACGGGGATAAACATCAATAGATGCAGCTAATCCTGCTTCACTTCCCCCGATTTGACCATCGGGAGATCCATAGATACTTGTACCGCTGGTATCCCCTGGTTCCCTTATATCCTCAGGATCAATGACCGGTGGTGGTTCCATGACAGGTTTTTCTTCAGGAATTATTGAGTCGGTAACAACAGGTGCCTGTGGTGACTCCGGGGCAGATTTGCGCAATGCGAGGATAAGTTTATTCATATCCTCTTCCGGCGGAGGCATCATGCCGTAGTATTCAACATCATACATCTGGTCCATCTCAATGATAGGTTCAGGCTGGAAATAATAAACGAGAAAAGGAACAAGTACCAGTATTAAGGCCATAAGAACAGCAGAAACAGTCGAGATTGTAAGGTATTTCGGATATTTAGTCCGGAGATAAAATGCCCCATAATCTTTATTTCTTCCTTCAAAAGCAAGATCATCAAGTCCCGGTAAGCGTCTAAAGATCATTTATCAAGGCGCCTTTTCAGAGATTCTATCTGACGTCGCTGAAGCTTTGTCGGTCTTCCCAGTCCGCGCTCACGGAATTCAAAATTAATCTCTTTCTTCATTTTCAGTTTTTCGTACTCCGTCTCCGGAGTCATGTCAATCATATAATCAGGAACCAGTTTTGGACCAATCCTGTGGTCGACAGCTGCTGCCACCACAACTTTCTTATCAATCAAACTGCTATGAATATTGATCTCGTCTCCCTTTCTGATCTCCCTTGATGGTTTGACAGTTTGTCCTGCGATCCTTACTTTACCCGATTTACAAGCATCGGTCGCCAGACTTCTTGTTTTGAAAAGACGAACAGCCCAAAGCCATTTATCTATCCTTACTCCTTCTTCCATTTTTTACTTCTGCCTGAAATAAATTTCGACCGGTACACCGGCAAAATTAAATTTTTCCCGCAGTCTGTTTTCTAAGAAACGTTTATAGGGCTCTTTTAAGTATTGCGGATGATTACAGAAAAATACAAAGGAGGGATATCGCGTCGGGAGTTGTGTCACGAATTTTATTTTTATATACTTTCCTTTACTGGACGGGGGGGGTGATTGTTCTATGATGGGCAGAAAAAAATCATTGAGTGCTGCCGTGGAAATCCGGCGCGACCGGTTCTTATAAACTTCGATGGCGGTCTCCATGGCTTTAAATATCCTTTGCTTATTCAGGACCGACGCGAAGATGACCGGGACGTCGCGAAAAGGAGAGATCCGCTGCCGGATAACATCTTCAAACTGCAGGTGTGTATTCGATCCCTTTTCAACCAAGTCCCATTTATTGACCAGTATGACAACGCCTTTATGGTTTTTTTCGACCAGTGAAAAGATATTCAGGTCCTGGGTTTCAAATCCTCTTTCGGCATCGACCATCAGGATAGAAACGTCGCTTGTTTCAATAGACCTTATGGCCCGCATAACGGAATAAAATTCGATATCCTCCGTCACTTTAGCTTTTTTTCGGATCCCGGCCGTATCGATCAGGATGAAATCCATTCCATAGTACTGGTATCTTGAATGAATCGAATCCCTGGTTGTTCCCGGCAACGGAGTGACGATGGTCCGGTCGTTTCCAAGAAGAAGGTTGACCAGTGAAGACTTGCCGGCATTAGGACGGCCTATGATGGCGATTTTTGGCAGTTCCTCACCGGAAGATCCCTTTTCCTCTGAAGCCGTATCATATTCAGTATCGATCTTCTGATCAGGAAATACTTTAACCAGTTCATCGAGCAACTCGCCGGTACCGCTTCCGCTGATTGCAGATACACCGTAAATCTCACCCAGTCCAAGGCGATAGAATTCGTGGATATCATCTACCTGTTTGTTGCTGTCGAGTTTATTGGCGACAAGGAATACCTTCCTTTTTGAACGGCGAAGGTGTGCTGCAAGATCTTCATCCATAGCCGTCAATCCCTCCCTGATATCGACCATAAACAGGATGACATCCGACTCTTCGATAGCGAGGTCAACCTGTTTTTTTATCTCTTCTTCAAAAATATCCCCTGAATTATCGACATATCCTCCGGTATCGATCACGGAAAATTCCATACCGTTCCAGTCGGATTTTCCATAATGCCTGTCGCGGGTGACTCCGCTGGCGGGATCGACGATAGCTTCACGACCTCCGCAAAGACGATTAAACAGGGTGGATTTCCCAACATTCGGACGACCGACGATGGCAACAATGTTTGGCATATTTGTTATTCTTTATCCGGTTCCATAGGATACCCGAACCGTTTTAAGGCGAGTTCATTTCCCCGCCAGTCTTTTGCAACCTTGACATGCAATTCCAGAAAAACATGTTTATCAAGGAATGTCTCGATATCCTTCCGGGCATCGGTTCCCAGTTTCCTGATTGCTTTCCCCTGGTGTCCCAGCAAAATACCTTTCTGGGATTCGCGGGAAACGTAAATGGTGGCAGCTATTCGTATCAGTTCTTTTTCTTCTTTGAATTCGTTGACCGCTATTTCAGTGCTGTAAGGGATCTCCTGGGAAAAATTCAGGAGGATTTTTTCCCGGATGATCTCGGAAACAAAAAAGCGTTCCGAGCGATCGGTCAGTTCATTCTTGTCAAAATAGGGAGGAGCTTGAGGAAGGTGATGTAAAATAGCTTTCATTACCTGGTCGATATTCTGATTAAAAAGAGCAGAAATCGGGAAAACTTCGGCGGACGGGAGAAGGATTTTCCATTTTTCCGCCTCTTTCTCAAGGATCTCCATGTTCCCCAGATCAATCTTATTGATGACAACCACGACAGGTTTCGTGACCGAAGTGATTTTACGGAGGATCTCTTCATGATCGAACCCGGCATTGATCTCCGTCACAAGAAGGATGACATCGGCGTCTTCCAGGGCAGAAAATACCGCGGAGAGCATCGCCTGATGAAGTTTATAATGAGGCTTGATTATTCCGGGCGTATCGGAATATACGATCTGGAAATCTTCGCCATTGACGATCCCCATGATGCGATGGCGGGTTGTTTGAACCTTATGGGTAACAATGGACAATTTTTCGCCGACAAGGTTATTCATCAACGTTGATTTCCCGACATTCGGAAAGCCTATGATTGCTACAAAACCCGACCGGTGACTGGTATTTTTTTCCATTAAATTGTGATAACAAGCAAAGTGTTTTATATCTTTGCAAAACATTAAGAAAAACAAAGGTAATTAAAAATATACTGCGGGGTGGAGCAGAGGTAGCTCGTTGGGCTCATAACCCAAAGGTCATAGGTTCGAATCCTGTCCCCGCTACAACAAATCCCTG